>BNJS01003376.1_pt1 | contig 292386 bp, 391 predicted proteins | sample 8540461 | NCBI WGS metagenome assembly BNJS01 (sample SAMD00202454, study PRJDB9452) | human saliva metagenome | isolation source: human saliva | place: Japan
CACGGGTCTTACTGCCGCAATTACAGCAGCTGAAACGGTGCATCCGTTGTTTAAAAGATGGAAGCTATTGGTGGTAACACAGCCATCCGGTGAAATGGCAGCACACGTAACGTTACAACAAAAAAAAGGCACCGAAGATAGCAATGATAAGTTCTAATGAAGATGTAATGAAAATTGTAGACTACAAAACTAATCCCGAACTCGTTAGAGTTAGCTGATAACGCTTAAGTGCCAATGGTTACGTGGATGACATCAAAGTTGACTCTCGAAGACAAAATGATGACACGGGTGACACACAGCGTAATGCGTTCCTCAGTACCACATAACGAATCTGATATTTAAATCATCAAGAAAGCGCCAGCTGATGAATTCAGGTATCACAGCATAACAAAACACAAAGGCTACTAATTAGCAGAGCAGATAAGAAGGTTACTGGCGCAACAACAAGCATGGTGATGTAACCACAGCTCCAAGGCAATTCCAGCAACTGGTTTCGGATCTACATTGAAATGCAAGGAATACAATCCAGAAAGATATCATCATGTTCCGTGAAGCACCAAAATGACAGTATCATCGTAATAATTAAAAACTTGAAGCTACAGTTGATATCCGAACCAAACATATCAACATGCAACACCATCAGGACATTATTATATTGTGACGTACGTTTAGCTGGTAGATCAACCACAATTGGCAAGGTAAGCATTTGTTGAAGAACCAGAACATCGTGACGTTATTTCTAAAGCTGTACAGAACAGACTGGTGGCATTTCATACATGTTCGGATGAAGCATCTACCAGGCTTCTGGTGTTACGAAGCTCACCCCGAAGAGTACGAAAGACCATCAAGGAAAAACACAGATAAGGGCCGATACAATCGATGAAGCAGCAGCTTTCTTCGGTATTGACGCTGAAACATTAAAAAGACATCTCAGACTACAAACCAATATGCTGCTGATGGTAAGACACAGAATCAAACAAGCGGTAGCTTTGCAGCGTCCAACTACACCACGGTTTCACAACCATCTGTTCACTACACAATGGGTGGTGTTGTAAATCACGAACGCCTCAATTAGACAAGGATGCAGCGCATCTCCAGTCTAACCGCTGAGAATCACTGGTAGTATTCATAGTACAAACCGTTTAGTTCTGACTAACGCTGATATTAGTATTGGTAGAAATTCACAACAAGTATCTAAGTAATTCACACAGACCTGTAAGTAAAATAACCTATAAAGTAAAATGTCCAACCTCAGATTAGAGGAAGGACATTTTACACTGATTATAAATAGAAAACAACCGCGCCAATGGCAAGGAAACGTCTATTATAAAATACCATCGGTTTGAAGAAATCAAGATAATATACTCATGCAAAACCCTAGTCACAATGAAGTAAACAGGATTTACAATATTCTATATTAAACCCCACTTCTGTCCAACTTTGATGGACAGACTAGTAGATTTGCAGAATACATTCAAGCGCATCGATATATTCAACTATATTCAATCATTTCATTTTGTAAACCAGAGTTATCACCATCATGCACTACAACATTCCTTCGCTCTGTAAAGTATTTAACCCAAAATTAAATTACAGTTTGGCAGAATCCATCTGCGCCTTAGTATACCATATCTTCACCGGTGTCTTGATATTAAACTCAATATGCCCGTCGCTGAATCTTGATTACTAGTACATTGGATCACATCTCGCGCTGTCTTTTAATAATCTTACTTCCAATTTCTCAACGTGCCATTTTACCTGTATATAGAATGGCACCCTTGCCAACACTCATTATCGATGAACAGTTTTAATCCTGCAAAACGTTTTACTGTATACACAGGATCGACATATAATTCTTCTCATCCTTCCAACTGTCCCAATAACAATGTATCCTAAATCCTAGTTCACCAACTGGACGTAGCGTTTCCAGCACCGCGAATTGTTGTTCATCACTTCCTGGATCATCAACTGCTACAATACCATGATCTAATAAATGGTTTGAACCATATCCGAGAGCACCTGCACACCACATAATGTTCCTCTTGTTCCAACACCAAACTATTCTAGCGCTAAATTCGACATTATCGAAATATCATTCCAAACATTCTTAAACAATAGATTCGCATCACGAATCACAGTTAGAAATGTACCATTTCTTTACCAAATAGTATCAATTCATAACATGACTACCACCAAATAGCCTCTAATTTCTTTTAAATTTCCCAAGTTCTAAACTTGCCAAAAAGTTTTCTAATACAATCTTTGTTCATGCATGTTTTCATTGTAAAACAACCATCCGTAATTCCTTCAAAGAAATCTGGCGCCCATAATACACATACGATTTCAGATAGATAACTGCGTAGAACAATAACCATACGCTTTATCTGTAAAATCACATGCAAACAATAAATGTGTTCAAAAACACTTGTAGTTGTTCAACTTTCACTTCACCTGAACTGAACTCACTAATCCATCTCAATAATTCATAAATCGCACATCTGTATAATCACGCCCTTCCAAATTGGCGTGACAAAAACTCATCAAGCTGATTTTAATATAACAGGCTGACACCTTGAAGGAAACCGATATGCCAAGTCACCATCTTCCAAATATTGTAAGTATTATTTATTCATGACTTTCCACCGATGGTGCTCAAACTCCTTCACGGTCAACTCTTTGATACGTATGCACCAAAGAAATCACGTTGACCTTGGATGATATTCGCACCTAAACACGTACTAGTTAATTGCTGATGTATGTAAGCAACACTGGTAGAGGTAAATCAACATCACAACAACTTTTAATGCTGGTATTTCTAATACTTCATTTTTGAATACTGGATAGCAGCAATCCGTCCGCAACCATCATCATGCATGCATGATATCCACTGGCTTTAACATCCCACGTAAAGATAGCCGCACCGCTTAAGATTTAAATTCAGTTATATTTTTTAGATGCATCACGAGATATAAATTGGAACTCCCTGCGCAAAGGCAACCGTCTTCGCCAATCTATATGCTTGATGAACTTTTTCAATATCCATTTTATTATTTTATATTTCGTGAGGTTAATCACGTAAAGCAAGTTGGTTAGACATGATGCGCGCTTGATACGCTGCTGGCATTAAAGACGTATTAAACTCTTGTCGAAGTGCTCAATGCTCAACGCCCTGTACCCTTATTTCCTGCAACATCTAAAATCGTTAATTAAGATCGTTCTGCATATTCTTTCACGCTTGCGGATATCAATGATAACTTTGTACATCGCCTTTGGTTTAATTGCTCTAATATATCCACCTCACTGTTGGTATAGCCTGCCAAGACATTTAGAATTAATATATCACAAAGAATTGGCGATCTGCAGACAATCATGTACCATCTTTAGCAGCAGAATTCATTTTCTGTCCAATATAGGTACAATACGGTTCACCATCTTCTTCGCAGAGATGTTCCTCCAAAAATCTTCCTGCAGAAGCTGCAAGCATCTTTATCGCCAGATGAAGATATCGATCTCAGCACCTTCTCCACCAGATAATAATCTACACCAAAGTACTTTAACCCATGCCAGCTTATCCGTTTGCAGACGATTTGTATCAGCAGATATCAATCCATGATGATGGTTCTCATTGATCAAACAAGTTGTACTAAAACATCACCAAACCGCCGACCAGCTGGTACCATCAAGATCAAACGACGTGGCTTTTCAAGAGAATTCTATAAATCCTAGTTTTTCAAAACCACTAAAATCCTGGATGTTCAACACCACTGTACGTCTAAAGAACGATTATATCCACTAACTTTGTAGCCATGGTTTAGCATATTTAAGGCAATATTCTTCCACATACCCAGTCCACATCTATATTATCATTTTCATCTCCTCATAATAATAGAAACACTGATTGTCATCATGATACTGCACTCTGTGGGCATGCATGTTTAATTTGAAGATGCCAGAATCTGAAAGGATTTGCGACACACACACCGCAATCGCTAAAGTCACGTGGATGCTTACTTGCACAAGATGTTACTTGAATACGTTTAATATTTTTAATAGATACATGTATACTTGTATTATCCAAGAATAAAAGATAATCAATCCTTCTACGCATTGCGGCTGTATCTTTTACATGATAAAAACCATTCTAAAGTTCTACTGTATTTACTATCTTCTTGTATGCATGTCTACAACATATAGTGAAGATTACGACCACTATCATACAGGTATTTCCTCATCGAGAATGCATGTTCCAGGTCCAGATCCTTCTTCAAACGAAATCTCATCTACAATATTAAAATTTTACTGAGAATCTTAATCATCAGAAAGACATGCGCAAGATATTGATCCCAGGTGGATAAACCTGATGGCATCCAGCCTTATCCTAATAATTTCTGGAACCAGTTCAAGATGCTATTTTCAACCAAGAGCAAGTTACGTCTCCTACTCAGAAGTGCTAAAGATTGTTATCTTTCACAATCAGAGACATAGCAGATGTAAATGCTCAAAAACAATATGATCAATTTCACTGCTATTTAATCAACACCAGATCCTTCTTCAAACACATCATTGATATAGTCGTTCATCCACGCTAAATACTTTGATTACATACTTTCGTAAATAAACATTCAGCATTGCTTTATTTTCAGATGTACGTAAATACCTTCACTCTTTTCAGATGTGTATATGTTCCATATAGACATCGCTAGTTCTATTTATTATCCATTAGTTTTTCTGTTTAAAAAAACACTTATTTTGTCTTTAAATAAAAGCTAGATTATTTGACTTTATATTTCTCATTTCTTTTCTAAAGGATGCACAATCATCCATCATCATAGTACTTGTACCACCTAAACGACCACCAAAGAATAACATTTATTTTGTGTGAGGCAAGTTCCTGAAAATGTTCATAGTAAAAGTGGTATTCTTTTCATTGACTGAGGATAAGGCTCATCTCCTGTTTCCATTCCAGTCCATATTCACGGTCATATCATCTTAGCAACCGTTACCATTTTCATCTTTTCCGGAATGTAAACCACTGGCGTTTGATAATATGTGTCCAGCGGTGTTTCACGATCTGTATAGTTTAATGCCGCATTTCCCTGGAAATTAAAGATCTAAATGGCTAAACGAATAGATCGATATTCTAACGTACCTAAACGATAGCTGATTATCCGGTAAACGATTTTCCGGGTGCATCAAACTCTTCTTTTGCCTGAAGATAATCAACGGTAAGTCGAACTTCAATACCTGCAAGCAGGTTTGTCTTCAACTAACTTTGTACATAACCACCAACAGGAATACCCTGATAAAGTGCATTAAAACAGTTATTATCAAAAGTTAACTCGAACTGGTAAACGTTTGACATTAAATGCTGGCAGCTCTGTGCGTCAAAGATCTTCCCCATTGTTTTCCATGTATATCCTTTTGATCAGTTTCTCATAGATATCTGTTCCAACAAGTGAGATTGCCTATCGTCTTCAAGGATTTTGTCGCCGTCGTAATATTTGCGGCTATGCTTTGCGATCTTCGATTTTGAGAATCGCTTCTTCGGTGTTAGGCAACACACACATTTTATTGTTATATGTACATGTTGAGATGGTAGAGGCTATCCTCACCATGGTACATTAACAACCGGCGAATGTAACCATTGAATTCAATAAATTGTAATACATCCAAACATCTCGTCATTCATCATAAAAAATATGCACCATAATTATGTACATCAATGCCTTCTCTACCTCAGGTATAGATATTACCAGCAATATGAGGACGCTTATCAATAACAAGAACTTTCTTGCCTTTTCTTTTGCCTGTTGGGCAAATATCAAACAAACGGCACCTACAACTAGATAACTATATTGTTTATACCTTATTACACCGTATTTTCATTGATATTATTCAACCTTCCCTAAGAAGACGTTCACAGATTTCATTCGTCTCAGCTTCTGCCATTACGGAATGGTTCGTTCCACTTGGACGAACAAGGACATGACCATTACCATTGAGAGTTCTTCTATTTACTTCATCAATTGATTTTTGCACTTCATCAACCATTAGCCAAAGTTCTTATCCAACCTAACATTTACTAGTAACTGTGGATAAATCTTAAGTCCATCACAAAGCTCGATAATACCACTCAGTATCACAACTCTGCCACAGAAAGAGCCATTAAACCATCACCCGTTGTGTACGTTCCTCAGATGATATGTCCACTTGTTCACCACCGATAATATAGTTATCGCGGAATACGACTTCGGAGACATACTTGTCTCCTACCTGCGTCTTTTTCAACTTGAATTCTTCACGTTCCATGGTTTAGTAAACCAAGACGGTTAAAGCACCTGTAATACCAGGAAATATTGTTAACTTATGTTGGTCACGTAGATATTTACCAACATGTACAAATATGAAGTCACCGTTTACAAGTTCTCCATCTGATCCATAATCAGACGATCCGCATCATCAAATGCGTTAACCAACAGTATAGTCACCCTTCCATCTCTCAGAATAATTCAGGATGTGTTGAACCACACTTTAAATATAAAGGATACCATTTGGCTCATTGTGAAACGTCATTTCAGCACTAATCGTTCCAGTGCCCTAGTCGATAAAGACCTGCTTCACAATCAATCGCAACCTTCCATCCACTCAAATCTAATGGATATTCTCACAACCAATCTAAGTAAATTTCACCCCGATATAAGATAACCTTAATGACCACTATCTTATGAATCAAAACTTACCATCAATATAGTTTCAATGAGTCATTATCATTGATAACTTGAAACCATCATTCGAGAATACTTAATACCATTACGAAAGGATTATGACTACAGAAACTGCACCAATATCGCAACCGTTCTTGTCAAAGGCAAATCATTGGTGCTGGACAATATCCAGCTAGATATGCGTCACAACCTTCAGATGTAAATAACAGCTGTTAGTACTAAACATACTACTAGATAGTCTTGTATCCACTGATTACAATTTTAGATTTCTCTTTACTAAAATAGTACCCTGTATCTTCCAACCTGGAAGGCCCTCTCTGCTGTTAATACTTCATTTGCTTTTCCACGGATTCAATCAAATTAAAACATTTGTCCCATTCGTTATTCTCCTTCGTTATTTTAGATCACCAACTGTGAGGGTGCTTATTATTTTTACATAGACTGACGAAGTAGTTATGCATAGTTAATTAACCAGAAATTGTCTTTGTTGTTCCTGCACCAAATTTGACACTAATCAGAAACACCATGGTTTCACTGTGAATATCCTGCGATACTGTCGCATCCTTTGTAAGATCTACATCTATCACTGTAATTTTATCATCGATAAACGCACTTTCAGTAATGTAATTAAATAGTTCGCTTGCTGCTACTGCTGAGGGCAGCCTGATTATCACTGTGTAAAATTTTCTTTAATTTACTGATGAAATGTCTATTAGAAGAACTGTACATATATGTTACTGAGGTCTGTCATCTATACCAGCCATTTAATTAGTCGGTATCTTGTTCAAAGTCAGTAACTGATTGGATACATCGCCAGCAAAGCAACGGATTCAGTCGTGTCCGTGATGAACAGACGCAATGAGAGTAACATCAGCAGATACCATCCATCTTATCACGATGAATAATGAAGAGATAGCGAATTGTTAACCTTTCGAATACAATTGATGATTAAACACGCTTAACTGAATCACCAAATCCTTCCTGCAATCAATAAGATTATGTCTCTCAAAGAAAAAGCTGAGAAGTCCGCAACCACGATCAGGATTATGGTAATGCTTGTCGCATCACCTGTAATCGTAAGACTATTAGAACTCGAACTCATCTCAAAGATACTGCAACATTTTGAATGGCATGGCTTATCCTGGAGGAGGAGTAGAAGTAATATCATTATAACAACATATAAAAGAAGATCTAATAGATACAACTTTGTAATACTTCAATTAAAGCATAACATCATCCAGATGAGAATAAATGGATAATCTTCTGAAATAACCAGATCATATCATTGATATTCAGATTGATTGTGATGTCGGTAAGTCTCGCTGACACATCATATGATGTTTCTTCTTATTTAAGCACATCACCCTCAGGACAGGCATCAGATGTTTATAATTTGAGCCAGACAAAGTGATAACTGCGCGGAAGTTTGATTAGCAGTTTCGTACGCATCCGCTGCAAGCCAAGAATCTCATGTTTACGATTTAGATGATTATTTTGTCTAAATAACTTTCAGTAATTCATCATCAAGATTGTCTCTTCCATTAGTTGTATCCATCTTAGTTTAGTCATGCACATCAATGATCGCTTCATATCACCATTTCCCATTTGAATCAATGATATAAGGATATTTACGCAGTTGTTATTATCACAGCAGGTCAATCCTACACCTCCATGCTCGCCTCGATAACACCCAATCATCTACCAATCAGATTAGAATATCTGCAACTGACACCTGAATAACTGTTCACCATGCATTAAAGTCGTTGTTACATCAGAATTCAAACGCGTTCAGTCAGCACGAAATCATCCAGTGACAGATTGAACATGTCAATAAAACACCACAATATTATCTATTAACCTTTCACATCAAGAACCATCTCAGAAATAGAAACCATTAAGTCTTCCAAAATTGTATGATCAATAAATAATGACTCCCACCATGACACTCACTTGAAATCACAATATATCCTTTCAAATATGCTCACACACCATACTAAATTGAAAATGTATTAGAATATATCTTTGTCTGAACTGAGAATATATTCATTTAAACTATATGATCAACATGATGGCAGGAAGACCATTTTATATAATCAACACCCACCATCCATTGTACCTTCAACTGGTAAGAGGCATTTAGAACCAATCACCTTCCTCAGCGCTTACAATTTATCATCACATGATACCTAAAGATTGTTAGAAATATTTTCCGAGGATAACCTGATCAACCCACAAATATACTTACAAGACTAAACTGTATACATCATATTGTCCAACTGACAGTTTTATCAGTCTTAAGTATTAATCATCGATCAATCTAGAACATTGTTTCATGATTCTATGTCAAATATGGTTCAGATCACCAGAACACTGATCGTTTAAAACAGAACACATTGCACATCTCGAGAGAAGATACCTAGAAGAAAGAAAACGTGTCTTATATGTAACCATAGAGGGAACCCGAGAAACAAGTCTCTCTCTAAATACTTTCCAAACTGGGTGATATCTGTCGATTCTTTCAAGTAGTCAAACATCTTTCTGATGGTTTTATTTAGATTACGTGTATCTTACGAACTGTGTTCTCAAAGAAAGGTCCTGCTATTATCTGCTCAAGTAATTTTCACCGCTCTCGAAAGTGATTGTTTCCTCGGATAACGAACCTAAATATAATCATTTCTTCCGTCAGAAGATGAATCCATTGGGACTATATATGCACTTTCACCAACTGCTCAAATATACCATGAGTTAGCAGATTATATTACTAACAATCAACACCAGAAATAAAGGAAGAACCTGATTAATTAGATTTTAAAGAACTGACTGTTAAAATGAGTTCATTGGAAATGGCACCACTGAAAAGACAGAAAATAACACCATGAGCTCAAAATGAGAATATTATAATATCAGATTGAAACGATTCATGAGCACGTGTTATTTAAAAATCTCACAGATTACCGACAAAGATTCAAAGAACAAAACAGAAAATAATAATACATTATATTTATAAAAGACAAATCCCAGAGGTTGAAACTGTTTATGACCCATCCCAGCGATTTTTATTGTGTGTTGAACCACATGGAATATTGAAAAAGAAGAATTATATCACCACCTGCACGCACTTGCAGCATCTTAGCTGCAAACTGTTCAACCATAGTTTATAATGGTTTACCGATTGGATTCAGGCCTCGTAATACCTTCAGACGCCAAAGTTTAATGTCGTGTTACCCAAATACTTATAACTGTAACCATTCATTAAGCCTCGAATTTCACAATTAAGAACCATGCACTTTCTTGTCTAACACCAGTATATTCACATTCAACTGGTCCGAATATTTCTGTGGACAACCCCAATTTTCCTTCTGTAACTCATATCAACCATATGTTGATTCATCACATGATAATTAACTTTAAGATTTGAAAGATCTGCCATTAAAGATTAGAAGAACAGTAAATCCATAGAAGAATAGAAATACAATCAAGATTATTATCTGAGTTAGAGAACGAACCTATAGAGTTCAATGTAACAAATTTTCTTTACATGTCGACTGTCTCCACTGATAGAGATATCAATTTATAATAGAATTGGTAGGATCAGAGAATAATTTTGAATGTCTGAATACAAGTTCACCATTTGCATATATTGAGAAATGTTTGGTGTTATATAGATTAGAACGTAAGTAAACTAAAAACTCAAAATCTATCGACACTGTCTTCTCTGCCTAAGACGCGATATTCCGACTTGTCTTGATTCGTTGATTTCTTCGGACAGAGTAGTTGTCTGCCTGACCTGCGCATATTCAAGATGCCAGTTATACTTCATATTATCGAAGCCATTATTGATATTTGTTGTAATAGCGATATGACGAGTACGTGATGCGGCATCAATATCTCCCTCTGCTGAGTTAACGGTTTACGATTAATCGATCTGGTCCGCATGTCGTACCCTCCTCGGGTCTCATGCGTGAACAGCTTTCGCACAATCCGCAGGATCTAAGGCCTTGGAACGTGTGCAATAGATAGTCTGATGACCGCACCCGCTCATAACTAGTACACTGTAACACTAACTGACTCATCTTAGATCATTTGGTAATCCAGTGAGATTCGAAACTCTGCGCGTCGTTTCATGACGCTGACGGATACCAGCAGCTCTAACCGACCAAGTTTGCCATGTCATGCTGTCTTGCCAGGTACCAACATGTCATCCGCAGATAATTCTGGTGCAGTTCTCGTAAGTTAGAGCCCTTCTTTTTCTTCTAAGAAGAAAACGGTCGGCTAGCACGTCCCGCTGGAGCACCGATTGCACGATTGTATAGAACTTGTGGGCATTTTGCGATACATATGCATTACGCATACCTATTGCATGCCGCTATTTTCCAAGTCTTTCCAGACGCAGAATCTCATCCGCGCTGGTCAAAGTGCGCACCAGTCCAGTCCAGAGCCTTCAGTACTGATAATCTTCCGCGTCCTTCGCCAACGTACACATTATTGTGTACCCTTCTGACCAATATTTTCTGGCAAATACTTCGTCTACAGAACTCAAGTGTTCTTCACTTTCCCATGATGTGATTCTTTTGCAAGCATGTGATGATAACCACTGACACCTAGTCAATGGAACGAGTACTTAGGATTAGTGACTTGCATTTGGTAATGGATAGAAATTTAAATCAATTACGTTATCAAGTGCACGTATAACGATCGCAGTAACTTCTGCGATTTCCTTAGGGTCTTTCACATTAATATTACCTAAACTAGTGAAGCTAAGTTACATACAACATAATCACTGGTTTTGTTTGTAACAATTACTTCATCACCATCCTCTGTCTGAATAACTACTGAGATGCACTTCTCAGACATATTCTGTGCACTTCTGTACAGAGGTTAGAACGATAAACTCATTCTATGTTTTATTAGGATTAGCATTTAGCACACATCGCGATAGAAGGCAAATGGTGTTCTGTTTCTACCATAGATTTCAGATTAAACGTACAACTTCCTTTAATACAAGAACACGTTTAGAGATAGGGTTGTCATGGACATTCCCAATATCTCTTTTCCCATTCTTCATATAGAAATCCTCAAAAGCAATAACCCTTAATCTGAGAACATCATGGATCAAGAAGATACCAATCTTGGTTCATGTCTTCCTTAACCATCTTTCAGAATAAATCTGAGATAGCATACAGCAGGAATACATCAGTGCCTTCATACGGTCATCACCATTGTTTTGCTACGTAACGTGAAGAATTCAGCAGTCTTATGCCATCATCGAGATAACCACTACAGCACGCTCTTACCAAGTTGGTCAACCACACGGCAGTATCGTTGATAACACGATCCAGCGGATAACACCACAGATGCACTTCAAAACCACGGATGATCCACGGAGCGAACCTACCTAAGTACATACCCATTCCACCGCGAACTTACTTACATCAGCGAAGTTAGAAATGGAATGATAGATCCCATCCAATGAATCAGGAACAGTATCAATAAAAACAGCTAGATAACTGATGATATGGCTTTCTGCATTTGCCTGCTGTTGGAGTTGCCATTGTTACTTATGTAAACTCATCATATCGTAGAACTTCTATAGCAAACCGATACGATCATTTGTTTTCCTTCATTTGCAAATGCATCATAATGTAATATACATTTCCTGGGGTGATTCTAATAGGACATGTTGGTGGTTGCGAATCAAAATAACGTTGAGATAATAAATCAAAACCACTGTAGTGAATAAGTTATTACGTGTATTGTCAGATTAAGCTTTTCTGATTTCATCAACTTCTTTATGAGAATAGTTTTCTAAAATATATGTCATATAATCCCTGTTTCATATAGGAGATCTTCTGGTAGAAACTTGTAAGACCAAGTTTTTCTTCAGTAGCTTTTAAATCACAAGCAATACTGTAACTAAGTAAACGTCCAGCAATTCTTTCCCAGTTTGGCTCTTCTTTAGTTGTAAGTTCAGCAGAACTTCTTGTTATCAATGCAATTCTATCTTTCAGAGACTGACCATCTTTAGACATTGTAGAGAATTTTTCATACAATCTCTTCAAGTCATAGTCTGGATAAGACTTTTGGATATCAACCAAAACATCTTCCAACTCTTCATCACCGATGAGTTTTACTAACTCAAGGCGATCATTACGCATCTGTGTGCGCTTTTCGTATAAGATATAACTCTTGCGACGTTATACTTTTTCGTTTCTTCATCAAGATCTTTTTCAACAGTATCTCTAGAATTTCTTCAACATCGACTTCTTGACGGCAGTTAAATTGCGCTTCAATTTGCTCTAATAAGTCAGAAAGATATGCTTGATCAACACTCTCTTTTACGCTAAGGAACGATTTTTCTATCGCTAAAACAATCTTAGTTCCATCTTATGGAACAACTTGTCCATTACGTTTCTATCCTATCCACAACTTCTACCTCCACTGAATTCTGTCTTTCACAGCATAATAAAAAGAATTATTTTTCTATCTGAATGCCCAACTTTTCCCAGATTCCTCCGTAAAAACCTCTTATTTTAAATCGTGAAAATCACTATTTTTATTCTCTGAAATCATTCATTCTTTTCATTTTCAATGCTTGAAAACTTTGCATATCATTTATTTAAATTTGATCAAAAGCCCTGTTAGGGCCTACTAAAAACCAATCAATTCTCATTGATATATTTATTCCATACCTGCTTTTCTGTATTGTTCACGAATCCATTCTTGCTGCTTTTCAGCATCTATCGCTTCCTGTGGCGCATCTTCTTTAAATTTACCATTGATCCTATATGGTTTGTAAATCTCTTCGAGTTTTCTTATTTCATCTGAAAATACAGTACCATGTTATCACCTCTGCTTTTATATCTAGTAGTATCGTTGCTAACTGTTATTATATTGTACCGCCTGAAATGTATATCGCAAAAAGAAAGACTGATTTCTTTTATAGCACCGATTAACAGAAATAATTTTTAAAAATGCCAAAAGTTACATTTTACTGTTCTTCATGTATTTATATAAAGATTATATGGATGCTTTATAAATTTACATGTTTTTAATTTAGGCTTAATTAACTTTCATTCTGTATCACCTCCTCTTTAGTACAGTTTGTCTGTGCAAAATCAAAAATATTATAGTATTACTATGTAACCAATATAAAAATTCAAAATTTCTGCATTTTTATATTTACCAGATTTTTTGTATTATTTTGTGCATAGAAGGATGGAATTAGCCAATAATTTTAAAAACAAGCACGAGTTAGCGTCAAAAACATGAGCCAAGAAGAATTGGTTGCCTTTATTGTAAATCAAAAATGTGATTGCAGCTGGGAACGCGGTGACAATAAACCAGATGCAGATGTTATATTTTCTCTATGCGATATTTTGAACGTAGATACTAATTATCTTCTCGGCTGGGAAGGAAATAATTCGTTCTCAATTTCAATCACTGAGCAATCTTGTCATACCGCAGCTTAGATGGCTACGGTAGAAAGTCTATTAACAATCTATTAGATGTTGAATACAAGCACTGCAAACACGGTTATTGAAGAAGATATGCCGGCATACATTACAAAAGTCTTATTATGCTGTGGGAGCGTCTGCAGGTAGCGGTGAGCATCTATTCGATGATCTCGACTGCACTGCAATTTCCATTGCCGGATCACCTTTAACCAATAAAGCTGACTTAGTAATTGCCTGTTAGAGGTCATTCTATGGAGCCCACTTACATGACGGGGGATAAATTATTAGTAAAAAGCAATCAGAATTAAATATTGGGGATATTGGCATATTAATAATCAATGGTGAAAGTTTCGTTAAAGAGCCCGGCAAAGATAAATTAATATCACACAACAAGCAGTATCAAGATATTCATTGTTCCGACTACGACAATATAACTATAGTTGGAAAGGTAATCGAAGCATTTAATTAGATATAGGAAATTTGTAATTTATGAAAAGAAGTTAACTTTTGCAGCATTTATTTTTACATCGCTTTTTGTAATTGCTGGTATAGAGCGTAATTGTGTCCAATTTTAAAAAGGGAGATTTTAGTCAGGAATAGTTGGTATTTTTCTAGTGGTGGGAATTTCATTTCTCGACTACAAACTCTGAATTTAATTCATATAAATCAATCGAATATCGGCTCATCAAGCCACTCTTGGTTTAAACGTATAAACTTTCCCATTGTACTCGCAGTTTTATTGGTATTAGGCTTGCTGGATGGAAACAACAAAGCGAAAAAGAAGAAAGTTCATCACAAACCTCCCAAAATAACGAGACCGAGAATGATAAAAAGAGAAGAAAAGCAACTGCCAACATGCGATGGAGTATCAATTACTTCTAATTGCGTAGTTGATGGGATTACATATTCTAAATACATATATCATCCAGCAAAAGAAAAAGCAGTAACTCATATAGAAAAGTACAAACCGGAACAGAAACAACAACATCAGATCCTTATATTTTATGTAAGGATGGTTTCCATTGGGGTTCAAAGACGCGCAAAGGTGCTTGTTCCGGTCATAATGGTGTGGCAGACCCCGAACATGTAGATGTGATTGAAAAACCGGTGTATGAAGAGCAAATTATTGAAGACTCTCCTGCTCAAGATGAATATTATGAAAAAGAGGAGAAACAAAAAGAGTAGTAAACATGACTAAAAGAAATCATCTGGCACATGAATCCTGAAGATATAGCAGAGAAATGTTATTAAGAAAGAGATGAAGGAAATAAATACGACGATTGACGTAGCAATAGATACCCAGCAGGTAATAATTGCTTTATTTAAACAGAAATATCATTGAAACGTCAAATTTAGAATCGAGGAAGATACAAAGTAGTTGACAAAAAGTTAGTCTAGGGTTTAAAAAATAAGTTATCAACATTATGGTGTTGATAACTATTAAAACAACCCTAGCAGTAGGACTCCTCAACATAAGAGGGCAGGTTCGAGACTAGGGTTTATCTATTTTAAGGAGAATAATATGTCAAAAAATAAGCATAGCGACAAAAACACATGAGCCAAAAATATTCGATAACGTCGTAACTGCAATTCTTGTTGATGGTGGTTTCTACAGAAAGCGTGCTCATGCATGTTTTGGAAACCAAACACCAGAGGAACGCGCCGATCAATTAGAATCATATGTAAAGCGACACCTTAACGAAAAAATCAACGGTATTGAGCACGAACATACACTATATAGAATATTCTATTATGATTGCCCACCAATTGATAAGGCAATTTACGACCCGATCAACAAGAAAAATATTGAGTTTAGCAAAACAGATACTTTCAAGTGGACCAACGAATTTTTTACAGAACTAAAAATACGTAGAAAAGTTTGCTTTACGTTTAGGAGAACTTTCTGATGCGGAACAAGGATATTACTTGCCACCTTTAAAGACGAAGGAACTTTTATCCGGAAAGTTAAAAGTAGAGGACATTCAACTTCAAGATCTTAGTCTAATGATGAAGCAAAAAGGCGTTGATATGAGAATAGGTGTAGATATAGCTTCCTTGCTTATAAAAAGCAAGTAAATCAGATTATTCTCATTGCTGGTGATAGTGACTTTGTCCCTGCTGCAAAACTAGCTCGCCGCGAAGGTATTGATTTTGTTTTTAGATCCATTAGGTGCAAAAATAAAGGAAAATTTATTTGAACACATTGATGGTTTAAATGTAAAGATAATAATTTTAAAGGCAAATTTAAAAATGTTGCTAAAAAGATAAAAACTAGTGCCATCGAGAAAGCCCACTGTGAGAATAACTAATGAAAAGTATCATAACAGACATTGATAATCTTCTTTTTATCTTTAGAAAATCCTCGTCTAGATGTCGAATAATCAATCAGCAAAATTGATAAAATGGTTGAAAATCAGAAACAAAAATTTATGCGCTTGCTAAGGATATCGCCACAAACGATTAAATCCTTTGAAGATATTGCGGTAATCAAAAGAGAAGATGGTAAATTCACTGTACGTGAGGAACCGTAGAATCACGGCACTAAGTTAATAAATAATCGAGTATTTTATAATGCATCTTTACTAAACAAATTTATCCGCATAAAAGCGAACACCAAAAAGATTATACTAATGTCGAAGTAAAAAGTTTTTGATAATGATGAAGAGTTAAATCACTGGATTGAGATAAAACATTTGAGGATTAAATAGTGGGATAGGAACTGATAAATGGAACTCAATTCAAAAAGAACGGTATTTGAAAAATAAAAACAGGAAATAGTCTGTTACTGGATTTTCCCTAATAAATTAGAACAAAACAATATATTGACAAATAATGAAAATAAGTTTAATCACAAAAACTAATTGGGAAAAGAATTCTCTCTAAATTGGGATTACAATTTCTCGATATCAAAAAGGATATGACGACATATATTCTTCCAACTGATCTTGAACTGTTTAAAACTAAAATCAGATCAATATATGATGCGATAAAAACCAAACAGTTGAAGTTGTTTACAACAAAGAAAGACAAACCGAATTATACAATCAGATTTCAATGGATTTGTGGAAAACCTTTTTCAACAAAATGTTGTTCAGCATATATATTTGAAGAAAGTAAATATGTAATCTCAAAAATCGAAAATATCCTGAACATGAAAGTATTGAAGAAGAAACATTGAAAGTCGATAAGTACAATAGTTCTATCAGAATAAAAGATATATTTGCAAATTGTAAGACCGTTATTCCAAACTCTGTTCAGATTAACATCAAGCAATCCACGAATAAACAAAATCATAAAAGAATTGAAGATACTGGAAGTAGAAAATTACCCAAATTCATGCGGTGCTTTATTGCGCTTATTGTTTGAATTATCATCCAAAAATTATATTTCTAATAACTAATATACAGATTGATGAAGATATCGAAAAACTTCAATTTGAAAAAGCTATAAAACTGCACGCAAATCACATGCGTGAAAAATCATAAATTAGATAATCAATTGCACTCTGCACTATTCACGGAAATGAATAACTTACGAAAATTATTTAATGGATATGTTCATAACCCATCCGCTTTACCCTTCACCTCTTGCAATCAAAAACATTTTCGTTTGCACACAAAAAGTTTATAGAGGAATTACCCAAAAACATGCAGCCAAAGAATAAATAAAATGATATTCTTAGGTTGAGGTGATTTGTTATGACAACTTCATATACCCCATTACGTTATCCGCGGGAAATCAAAACTATACGATTATATGCACTTTCATCAATCAATACTATGAACATCCTCCTGCATATGCAGAAGCTTTTGCCGGTGGTTGGCTTTAGGAATGAAACTGTGCTACAAGATAAAGTAAATGAAGTATATATTAATGATTTTGATGTTTGTATCTATTCATTTTGGAAATCAATTACATCTCCTAATTGTTATCATAAATTTGTTGAATTAGTTCGCAAGACACCCAGTAGACATAGATAACTATTTAGAACAACGAAAATTTATAGAAATCCAGAAGAATATAGCACAACAGAAGTTGGATTCGCAACCTTCTTCCCTAGAGATGTAATAGATCCGGCATACTCCACCGTCAATTGGTGGAATCGAGCAAACAGGCAATTACAAAAATGGATTGCAGATTCAACAAGCCAATATTATTAAAACTAATTGAAATCATTTATAATCATAGACATCAAATTCATGTAACTAATTTAGATGCTATCGAATTTATTAATCAGATAGATAATGAAGAAACAAATATTTTTATTTAACCTTGATCCCCCATATGTATCAGCCGGTCCAACTCTATACAAAAATAACTTTTCAGACAATGATCATATTGCTTTGACCAATCATATACATCACCTAAATAATCATTGGATCATGACATATGACAATCACGATTTAATAAGAAAGTGTTATCAAGATTATCTAATTAGAGAATATTCAATCAAATACTTTTGAAGAGTAGCGAAACGAAGTCGAATTAATTATTTATGATAATGCTTTTATAGACCCACCACGCTTATAATATAAAAAACTCTGCCACGGCAATGGCAGTGCAAACAGTAAACCTACGTTTAAGTGCTTTTACTATACCCAATTTTAACATAAACCGAACAGAAAGGAAGTAATCAGAATGGCAACTGCTCACAAATCATTAACGTCAAAAAGTTTCATGGGAAGCGAGATATTACATCAGAAACCAGATGGCGGTCTGATATATAAAATTAAAAAGGGTTTTTCCACAAAATCAGAAGCACAGGCATGCAGGGTCGCACATGAACACGAATCATCCGTTTCTTCAAATATCACAATGTTAGAAATATTTGAATTGATGAGTCAATCAAACAATGCCAATAAGACAACTACCGATACGCGCAGAAATCGCCTTATTAAGTATGCTGATACAATTATCAATCTACCGCTTAATCGCATCACTAAGGCATTATTGCAAGCATGGAGAAGTGATTTAGAATCAGATAGTCGAATAGCAACCGCAACGAAGAACGATCTCATAGGCTTTGTGAAACAAATATTTACTTTTGCATATAATACCTATGACTTCTATGATTCTGCAAAGATACTAAAACCATTTAAAAAAAACTTTGGATGACACACACGAAATGCACATCATTACTCCTGAAGATTTCAATAAGATGATAAGTTATGAAACAGATGAAATCATTAAAGCCATTCTGATTTTTATGTTCCGTACTGGATATCGAAAAGGCGAAGCCAGAGCACTATACAAAGAAGACTACGATCCAGTGATGAAAAGTGTACACATATATAAATCCATGCGACGGTATGAATCATCACTCAAGACAACTAAAACAGCAGGTTCAGTGCGTTATTTTGCGTTAGATGATAAACAACCGAAACAATAACACCCCCTGCTTAAACGACACGGAAAATGGCTATTCAGTGATGTAACAACAGTATGCCTTAGTACTCTGCAAAATCATTTTAAATCCAATTTAAAAGCGGCGGGCCTTCCGGATATGCGACTGCACGACCTGCGACGCAACCACGTATCATTACTATGGGCAAATCATGTACTGATACCTGAAATATCAAAGCGCATTGGTCATAGTTCTCCCATTCAAACAATGACGACATATGCACATATCTTCGACAACAACTAAAGTGCAACTTTAGCAGTTTTTAAATCGTTTTTAATAAAAAGTACTAACGATTTGCTAACGTTTCTATATTACGCATAAAGAAAAGCCCTTAAAAATAAGGAGCTTTATCTCTATAAAGTGCCGCTTAGCAGAATTGAACTGCTCGTTCATCCTTACCATGGATGCGTATTACCACTATACTAAAGCGGCATAGCCTTTATATAATAACAAACTACAACTAAAAATCAATAATCAGTACTATTTTTCAGTTCGTTATAAACAACCTGTAAAGGCAGGCCCATAATGGCATAATAATCTCCATGAATCTCTTTGATGTATCTGCCACCAAATCCTTGTATTGCGTAAGCACCTGCTTTATCTCTTGTTTCTCCTGTATAAATGTAGTCCCAGATTTCTTCATCACTCATTACGGCGAAATATACATCCGCAATACTCGCATATGTAAAGCACTTCTTTTGGCTGATGATGCACAAACTTGTTAGCACTTGGCTCTTATGGTTTTGAAGTTTCTTTAACATTCGAAAAGCATCTTCATCATCTTCCGGTTTTCCCATAACTTGGTTATCACATAAAACCAAAGTATCACTACCGATAACAATAGCTTCAGGATGTCGTTCCAATACAGTTTCTGCCTTACGACGGGATAAGTTTTTACTTTCTTCAACAAGGTCTGCCTGCAAGTCAATGGTCTCATCAATATCAGCCGGATCACAGATAAATGAAAATTCAGTTTTTCTCTAATAACTCTTTTTCTTCGTGGGCTTTGTGAAGCTAGTACTAGTTCTCTCATAGACATACCTCTTTCTTTACTATTTTTATGAAAAATTAGGAATTAATGAAAGTGCTTACGTGATATAATTATCAGAGGAATAAAAATTGAAAGGGATTAAGAATGAAGAAGCCTACATTAGTTATTTTGGCTGCCGGAATGGGTAGCCGCTATGGTGGAATGAAACAGATTGATGGAGTCGGAAGCCATGGTGAACCAATTATAGAATTTTCTATCTATGACGCAAAAGAAGCAGGATTTGAGGATGTTGTTCTCATCATCCGTCGCGAACATGAACAAGCATTCCATACTGCATTAACAGACCGCGTATCCAAGGGAATGAACGTGAAGTTTGCATATCAGGATATTAACAATGTCCCATCTGATATTACAGTACCTGAAGGACGTGAAAAGCCATGGGGAACTACACATGCATTACTTGCATGCAAGGGTGTTGTTGATGGACCATTTGCGATTATCAACGCAGATGACTTCTATGGCAAGGATGCATATAAAGTTATCTATAACTTCCTAACAACAGAAGTAAGTGATGACCATTACGCAATGGTTGGTTATGCCGCAAATAACACTCTTACAGACCACGGAACAGTTACTCGTGGCGTTTGCCAAGAAGACGAAAACGGCAACTTAACAAGTATTGTTGAAGTACAGAAGATTGCTCGTAAAGATGGCAAAGTCGTTTACGATGACAATGGCACTTGGAAAGAAATGGATCCTAACGCATTAGTTTCTATGAACTTCTGGGGATTTACACCTAAGGTATTTGATGACATGGATGTATACTTTGATGAATTCATTCATGCAAATATCGCATCTAACCCAATGAAGTGTGAATATGTTATTCCTACAACAGTTGGTCAGATGGTTAAAGATGGTAAGTGTACAGTTAAAGTACTTTCCTCTAAGGATCAATGGTTCGGTGTAACATATCAAGAAGATAAGCCTACTTAGAAGTTGAAAAGATTGCTGGAAATGAAAGAAGCTGGAATTTATCCAGATATTCTATGGAAATAAATTGAAGCTCCTTGTGTGATTGCACAAGAGCTTTTCTTTTACATATATTTTCTTAAGAAGCGCAGAACATTGCGATATGCAATATCTTTGATTTCTTCTGATGTAAATCCTACACGCTGTAACGCTTTGATAAAATTCTGTGCTTGGGAAGGACCATACATATTATGTTCCTCACCATCATTATAATATTCACCAAAGTCGAATCCACATGCGACATGCTTTACTCCAACAAGATCTGCGATATATTTTGCATGTTTTGCTAGATGTAGCGCATCTTGTTTTTGTTGTTCTGTATGGATAAATGAACAACATGCATTCATACCAATCAATCCATCTTTACTTGCAATTGCACGAATTTGTTGATCCGTTAAATTTCTTTCCACAAAGCAACGGCCCTTCGCATTCGAATGTGTCGCTATGATTGGTTGGGTTGAACAGGAAAGAATATCCCAGAATGTCTTCTCATTAGCATGAGATACATCCACAATCATATGTAGTTCATTCATCTTTGTGATTACTAGTTTACCAAGTTCTGTTAAGCCTCTTGTAGGATCTCCAGAATTACCTGTCGCAAGAGCGTTTTTGATCATTCCAACAAAGAGAGCCAATACGATTACCCATATCATATAACCATTGAATTTTCTCTTCGACATCGTCGTGGATACCGCACATTCCTTCAATCGTCATTAAGAATGCTGTTTCTTGTTGTTCATCATCTAAATCCTCCTTGGTATAGATAACTTTATGACCAGAGGCAGTAATATCATTCTTTACTTTTGTGACAACGTCTTGCATTTCTTTCCAGCTTTCCGTTCCCACAAAGAAACTTGCAGCAGAAGTATATGCAATCTGCCCTTGTTTAAAACGAGTATTCCAATCTTTCTTGAGAATAGATGTTTTGCCATCTGTATAGAAAGGTTTGATTGCTTCTGCTAAATCCGCATGTAAATCAAAGATTTTCATATTCACTCCCCTTATTGATATCGTATAAAATCTTCATTCCCTTATACGCAATATCCGCATCATATGCGTCTATCTCATCAGTCTCATTTGCGATAATCTTACCAAGACCTCCAGTTGCTATAACCATACATGATGAATCATTCAGCTCCTTCTTCATTGTTTTAATAATGTATTCAACTGAACCAATATATCCATATACAACACCTGCTTGCATGCCTTCAATTGTATTTGTTCCAAGAACTGATTTTGGTTTCACAATTTCAATCTCTGGTAATTTAGCAGTCATAGAAGTTAACGCATTGAGACTAATACCTAATCCCGGCTGAATCACAACATAGCGGAATACTCCATTTTGATCTATATAGTCGTATGTCGTTGCAGTACCAAAGTCTACGATAATGCATGAACGATGAAATGTATTCCATGCATAGGTTGTATTGACAATACGATCTGCACCAATTGATCTAGGGCCTCAGTATCCAGTTTAATATCCATCTGCATATCATTACTACAATCATTGGTTTCTGATGTAAATATTTAATCACTGCAGAGTTAAGGAATACATCAACTTTGGTACAACAGAAGAAATGATAGTACCTGTTATATCTGATGCTTTTAATTCTAAAGTATTTAAGAATGTTGTGATGAAGAAACCGTACTCATCACTGGTACGTGTTGTTTGTGTCATAAGTCGATAACGACCAATGATATTCTCTCCATCAAGAATTCCCATGGAAATATTTTGTATTCCCAACATCAATTGTTAGTAGCATAGTTATCCTCACTTCTTTAGGCAATGACGCAGTATTTCTTTTGCTGTTTCATCTTTGGATAATAATCCTAAATCCTCTACACTTGTCGGTGAGATGATTTTTACAATATTTGTATCAACACCAAAACCTGCACCAGGTTCACGAATACTATTTATGAGTAATATAATCCGCATTCTTTTCTTGTAGTTTCTTTTGCGGCATTTTCTAATAAATTTTCTGTTTCCATTGCATAGCCAATTACAACTTGATTTTCACGTTTCTTCTTTCCAATTGTGAGAAGAATATCCTGTGTGCGTTTTAGAGTGATGGACAAATCACCATATGCTTTTTTAATCTTGTGATCTGCTTTTTCAAGCGGCGTATAATCTGCAACTGCAGCAGACATGATTACAACATCTGCCTTTTCAAAGTTATTGACAACACAATCTGCCATATCCTCTGCACTTATAACATTTATAACTTCAACTCCATAAGGCTGCGGTAAATTCGACTTACCAGAAATTAATGTTACCATGGCACCCTACATTACGTGCTTCTTTTGCCAAAGAATAGCCCATCTTTCCAGTTGAATGATTTGTGATATAACGCACAGGATCGGATTTCTCTTGGGTAGCACCTGCAGTAATTACAACATGTCTTCCATTTAGATAACGGTCTGTCTCGACAATAGACGCAATCGCATCTTCAATTTCTTCTGGTTCAGGTAAGCGTCCTTTACCTACATCCCCACATGCTAGATACCCTGAACCACTACACATAATATGCATGCCATATTTTTTACATGTTGCAATATTGTCCTGTGTAATTGGATTATTTAACATATTTGTATTCATTGCAGGAACAATCAGCTTTGGACAAGTCGCTGCTAGAAATGTAGTTGTTAACATATCATCTGCTATACCATGAGCAATCTTCGCAATGATATTTGCAGTAGCAGGAGCCACAACAAATAAATCAGCCTTCTTTGCAAGTGATACATGATGAACATCTGGTGCTATGATCCACCGTAAACATATTTGTAATGACCTTTTGATTACTGAGTGTTTGAAACGTCAAAGGTGTTACGAACTTTTCCGCTTCCTTTGTCATAATGACATGCACTTCATTTCCTTGTTTTTTTAACGAGGAAACTAACTGGCAAATTTTATATGCAGCAATCCCTGCTGTCACTCCCACAACAATGCACTTATTTTTCATATACTGTACCTTCTTGTAAACATTATAACACGCAAAATATGCTAATATTAGTGGCAGAGGTAAATGAAATATGACGAATTCACAAACGTTTTTAGTAGTATCCGATATTCACGGTGCTCTTTCAGGTGCTAAAGCAATGGAAGAGGCCTTCTCATATCATCACGTAGATAAAATTCTCTGTCTAGGAGATGTTTTATATCACGGTCCAAGAAATGACTTACCAAGCGACTATGCCCCAAAAGAAGTCATTTCAATCATGAATGCATTCAAGGATAATATTATTGCAGTACGTGGTAACTGTGATGCAGAAGTAGACCAGATGGTACTGAACTTTCCAATTACTGCTGACTACAATATCCTTTTCCATGGAGCACATCAAATCTTTATGTCACACGGCCATGTATATGGTCCAAATAATCTACCTACCCTAAGTGTGGGGGATAGTTTCCTTTCAGGTCACACGCATATTCCAACTGCTTATGAAAAAGATGGCATCTTACTTTTAAACCCAGGATCCATCTCTTTACCAAAAGAAGACCACCCAAGAACATATGCCATTATCAACGAAGATGGCTTCACCGTTTATAAGCTTGACCATAAACAATACATGCATACAAATTGGCTTTAAATCATGTATAATAAAGAAAAGAAAGTTGAGGATTAATCATGTCTACACCACATAACAGTGCCGAAAAGGGCCAGTTCGCAAAAACAGTCTTAATGCCAGGTGATCCACTTCGTGCGAAGTTCATCGCTGAAACATTCTTGGAGAATCCAGTACTAGTTAATAATGTACGTGGCGTTCAAGGATACACAGGAACTTGGAAAGGCAAACCAGTATCCGTTATGGCATCAGGAATGGGAATACCATCAATCGGTATCTATTCTTACGAATTATTTACAGAATATGATGTTGAAAATATTATTCGTATCGGATTCTGCTGGTGCATACCAACCAGAATTAAAATTATTTGATGTAATTCTAGCAGACGCTGCGTATTCCGACTCTTCATTTGCAAGAGAACAGTGCGGAAATACAAGCGACACAATCAAGCCATCTGCAGAATTAAATGAAAAGATTAGGAAAGCTGCAGCAAATCTTGGAATGAAGATTACAGAAGGTTTGATTCATTCATCTGATGTATTCTATCGCGAAAAGAATGTTACTTACCTACCAAAGGTTATGAACGAACTACATTGCTTAGCTGTTGAAATGGAAAGTTTTGCTCTATTCTCAAACGCAAATGTATTAGGAAAGAACGCAGCTTGCTTGTTAACAGTTTCTGATAGTTTTGTATCACCAGAGATTACTACTGCTGAACAACGTCAAACAGCCTTCACAGATATGATGAAGATTGCATTAGACGCTGCCATCGCTGACTAAACCAAAAAAGTGGACCACTGGTTCACTTTTTAATTGCACTGTTCAATATCTCTTCATCGTTTGGAAACTCTTTCAGGAATGTATCCATCACAATTTTGCACAAACCCGAAACTTCTTTTGTATATCCTAGTCGCTTTGGCAAGCGTACAAAGATATTTATAATTTCATCCGCAACATTTCCAACAACCACACGTTCATCACGTTTTCCCATACCAAAGAAATAGGATTTCGAATGATCTTTTTACTTAAGCGAATATATGTTCTAGCCGATGTTTCCCATTCTGTAGTTAGATACCTCGATTGTTTTGTGTTAATTGCTAGTTCTTGTAGGAATTGTTGATATTCCTGTTTTTCTTTTGTGAGCATAAAACTACCAAACTTTTCATCTGCCATCACTTTCATCATTACATGCATGCATAAAGTGATCTGCAGGCTTTCTAAGCTTCGCATTTCCGTAACGCATCGTCAATACTTCTAGCATCTCTTGCGCATCTTTATCTTCTTCGTGATTTACTAAGTACTCTTGGACTAATGTATATCGTTCATAACTATCTTCTAAAGAATAGTATTTTTCTTTTAATTCGCTCATTTCCATATCTGCTATTATAACTGAGAAATGACTATAAAAAAAGCGGAAGCTAGTAGCTTCCGCAGATTGCATTACTTCTTTTGAACGTACTTTAAGCAGTCTAGTGTTACCGCAGCTAAGATAATGAGACCTTCGAATACGAACTGAAGGTTTGTATCAATACCTAAGATTGTTAAGGAGTATGTTAACGCTGTAAAGATTGTTACACCGACAACAACACCAGAAATCTTACCGATACCACCAGAGAAGGATACACCACCAACTACGCAGGCAGCGATAGCGTCCATATCCCAACCTTGTCCATACGCAGCAGAACCAGAACCTACCATACGGTTACATTCTAGCCATGCACCAAAACCGTAAAGTACACCAGCCATAGCAAATGCCATGATTGTCACCTTAAATACATCAATACCTGATACAGCAGCAGCTTCTGGATTTCCACCTACTGCATATAGGTTCTTTCCAAATGTTGTTTTATTCCAGATAAACCACACAACAATAACAGCTGTAGCAGCCCATAAGATGATTGTTGGGAAGTTACCAATCTTAGGAATAATCATCGCTGGAATATCATTTTCGATAGCACCGAAGGACACACCCTTTGTCGCATATGTAACCATACCGAAGATAATTAACATGTTGGACATAGAAGAAATAAATGGGTGCATCTTATACTTTGCCTTGAAGAAACCAGCAATGGAAGTAAAGATTGTACATAAGATAATACACACAAGCAATGCCAATACCGCTTTTGCACCAACTGGAAGGCTTGTGAAGTCAAATACTTTACCAAACACCGCACCAGTGTTGATGCCCTTGTGCATGATAATTGTTGAAGCTACCATACCCATACCCACCATACGTCCAATAGATAAGTCAGTACCTGCAAGCATTATCACACCAGCTACACCTAATGCCAAGAACATTCTTGGAGATGCCTGCTGTAAGATATTTAAGATGTTATTAACTGTAAATAAAGGAGTCTTCTGATAACTGGAGTAACGATACCCAAGCCAATAAATACAAGAATAATGATTAGATATAGACCATTACGTGCAAACTCAACTTGCGCTGGAATGTATATAAGTAATGTTCAATCTTCTGTACCTGTGTTTCAGCAAAGCTGAATTTAGACATCTTCAATAGGTCGACTAAATGGTAACGTTGAATAAACGCTTCATGTTTACGATCCTTAATTGCCTGTAATTCTTTTTGATATATTAGTTTTGCATCAAAGACTTTTGTTTTTATATACATAGTTTTCACCTCTTTGATTTCTTTGTTTTGCATCAGTGCTACCAGTAATCTTAGAAAGATTCTGGTGCATGAACATTCTTTAGTTCAGCTAAAAGATCGCTATATCTCTTTGTGGGCAAGAGTTTTTCAGCAGCGCAACTTGCGACAACCTTTGAATAGTATTCTCTTTTCAAAATGTTGATTTAAATAAGTAACGCCTTCATTGATTAACTTATCTACAGCTGGCTTATTTGCTTTTTCAACTTGTTGAGCAGCCTCTAATTCTTTCTTAGCCTCAGCAATACGGTTTTCTTTTTCACCCTTTGATAAGCTCTTATCATTCTTGTCATCTGAATTACATTCAATAGCTCAACAGTTTTATCTGTTCCATCTTACGCAATTCATCAATTTGTGCTTGAATCTTACCTACGTGGTCCGTAATTGGTTTTAGTAGGCTTTCTTCTTGATCAACAGAGAGAACCTCTGCCCCTAATTTTTCGTTATTTTGACTCATGTCTAACCCCTCCGATTACAAATACATTGCTGCTGAGTCTCAGGAGTTCTTCCTGATTTGTCTCTTTTGTATTAACGATTCCAGCAAGACGTCCATTGGACATAACACCGATCTCGATTTGTGATACCGAGATCTCTGGCATCTCAGATGAGACATACAATAATTGTCTTACCCATCTTTTGCCATCTTGATAATTAAATCATAGATTTCGTATTTCGCACCAACGTCGATACCACGAGTTGGCTCATCCATCATAAATACCTTTGGATTTCTTTCTAACCACTTACCGAAGATGATCTTCTGCTGATTACCACCAGATAACGATGTAATTGCATCATCCGGTCCCATACATTTCGTATGCATCAAGGCAATCTCTTTTACTGTTGCCTTCTTCATCTTCTCATCAGACACAACAATACCATTCTTATAGTGATCCATATTTGCAATACAAGTATTGAAAGTTAAATCACTCTTTAAGAATAATCCGTTAGCCTTTCTTTCTTCAGTAATCATAGCGAATCCATTGTCCATGGCTTCTTTTGCGCTATCGAAGTTCATGAGCTTGCCATTGTAATAAACACGACCCGCGGCTCTTGTAATGAACACCAAAAGATTGTTTCCATTAACTCTGTACGTCCAGCACCAACTAGACCATACTAAGCCGAAGATTTCACCTTCTTAACTATCGAAACTTACGTCGTCAAGGTATGGTGCAAACTTAGTTGAAAGATCTCTGACAGAAGAATCGTTTCACACTGGTGTATTATCAACCGGTGGGAAACGGTTATCAAGAGAACGTCCAACCATCGCCGCAATCAAGTCATTCATATTTGTGTCAGTAACATCTTTTGTCATGATCATCTTACCGTCACGTAATACAGACACCTGATCACATATATCAAAAATTTCATCCATCTTATGAGAAATATAGATAATGGAAATACCCTGACTACGTAGCTTACGCATCATCTGGAATAACTTCTTAACTTCTGGTTCTGTTAATGATGATGTAGGCTCATCCAAAAACAATAATCTTGGAATGATACGAAATAGCCTTTGCGATTTCACATATCTGACGAGCAGATACTGACATCGTACGCATTGGCTGTGTCAAATTGACTGTAATACCTAAACTACGGAACTAACTCAGAAGCTTCCTTCTTCATTCTACCTTCATCAACAACACCCAAAAGAGTTTACTGGATAACGTCCTAAGAATAAGTTATCAATAACACTACGCTCTAAGCACTGGTTCAGTTCTTGGTGAACCATCGCAATACCATTTTCAAGCGCATCCTTTGGACCAGTAAAACTAACTTCTTTTCCATCTAGGAAGATACTTCCTTCATCTTTTTGATATGTACCGAACAAACACTTCATCATTGTAGATTTGCCAGCACCGTTTTCACCCATAAAGCCCCTATAATTGAGCCGGGTTTCACATCTAAATTGATGTGATCAGTACTCTGTTTCTGCTGAATGATTTCGACATGCCTTTATTGACAAGATTAAATTGTCATTTTCTTTCTGACATAATTGATTTACCCCTGTTTAACTAAAAATCATAAGGTATGGTTAACTACAAACTACTTTAGAAAGAGGCTACTCAGGTTTTTCAAAAGCCTACCTGCTAGCCTCTTAGAAAATCTTACTGAACTACTTTAAGAGTGAAGTATATGATGTAGCGTTGTCTGTCTTAACCATGTTAATAGCATACGCATCATATTGACTTGGGTTTCCTAAACGGTTTGTGATATTAGATTCTGTCTGACCATCACCACCGATGTATTCAACATCCAAGTGTAGTAAGTCATCATACTTTTCAAGTAATGGCTGGTATGTTGAGCTTAAGAAGTTATCGGAAGCATTATAAATGTTCAACCAAACCTTCTTAGTGTCGCTCTTAACTTCCTTAGATACTGGTTCAAATGTCTTAGTAGCATCCATGAAGTTCTTGTAGTTATCAGCTGTTACAGCAAGGTTCAATGCATAGAATGAACGATCTGCTTCGTTATATACGTAGTCAACGCCTTCTTCAAGAACGTTTCCAGCTTCGTCAGCAGTAGCGATACCTGTCTTGATATCAACACCATCTAAAGCGTTACGTAATACTCTTAATGTTAGGTAAGCCTGAACGTCAGCGTGCTGAGAAATTGTTCCACCGTAACCTTCAGCAATAGCAGCTACTGCATCACTGTTAGCATCATAACCGAAAGTAGCAACCTTCTTATCCTTAGCCCATGCTGTGAACATTGACATACCCATACCATCGTTATTAGAAATAACTAAGTCAATTTCATCACCAAATGAAGCTGACCATGTACCGATAGCGTTACCTGCAGTAGCAGCATCCCATGTAGCACCTGCAGAGTTCTTCATTTCCTGAGAAGCAAGTTCGCGAACCTTGAAGTCGCCAACCTTACCATCCTTAACTACTGTAGCGGAACCATCTGTGTTTGTTCCTGCTGGAGTAGCGTCAATAGCGCCATCCTTTTCAACAGCTGTACCTAAAGCCTTACGAACACCTCTTGTACGAGCAATAGAGTCGTTGTGACCAACGTCACCAATAGCTAATACGTAACCGATAACACCATCACCGTTACGGTCGATGATATCCTTGTGAGCTGCGATGTAATCAGCTACCATCTTACCCTGTAATTCAGCACCCTGGTTAGCGTCGAAACCTACTAGTAAGTATCCTTGATTGAAGTTTAAAGCATCTTTATCTAACTCACCTGTTGTACTGTTAGATGGCTGACGATTGTACCATACTAATGGCTTATCAGCGTTTGAAACTGATGATTCTGTGTTTGTGCTTCCGCCTTTGTCGCTTGTCTTAGAACCACAACCAACAAGTGATAGTGCTAAAACCGCAGAAGTCATAACCGCAAATAATTTCTTCATAAAAGTTTTTCTTTCCTCCCCTAAATTATTTGGCTTTTGAAACTGTGAAAGGCCTTTATCGCGTTTCCGATGAAAAAATCATAACACCATGCAAAATGACCGTCAACGCATATCCACTTTATAAATTCTTAATAATTCATCGGTCTTTTTGTTTGTTTTATATAATATGAAAATTGAGAAGTTAAAAAGCGGCTACATGAATAGCCTCTTTTTGAAAACATTTAATTTTTATACAATTGTCATATTTTTTATAATAATACTTATTTATTACCGATTAATACAAATAAAATAACAAAAATAACAATTTAACTTGTGAATATTCTACTTTTTAATTTTTCAAAACGATATTTTTGTCGTATTTCTGGGTACTTAACGTGATCTACTTCTTCCATAAACATTTCATACGGTCTAACAAATAATCCTTTTATCTCCATACAAAGCTCGATAAACTACCACCCTATCACGAGTTTTCAGAGATGTGTCGCAATACCAATAAATTCATATAGGTATTGCATACTATTTTGAGTCAACTGTTTCTCTTTTAAAATGCTGAATGATATCTCCGAGGCGAAAAATTCTCTCATTAGTTAAAATCCCCTTATTTATATGTATAGTATATCCAATTTATATAATTATTTCTAATTCATCATAAAAACTGAACTACCCAATGGATAATTCAGCTTTATTCCTACTATTGTGCCGATAAATCAATATGAACGATGTAAACGTCACCTTTGTGCTGGTTACCTTGCTTATCGTTATAAATATCTTGTGCTGTAAGTGAAACATCTGTTACGCCTTCAGGAATTTCAAACACAAGAACACCTTCTTTTGACTCACCTGAAGTTAGAGTATACTCTTTTTCAAACTCTTCGTTGAAGATTGCATCCTTATCATAATAAGAGTGAGGTCCATCTACACCCTTATCATCAGCACTTGTCTTATCCCATTCAAGTAAGAAGTCTGTTGAGAACATCTGGATATCTTGACCAAATGTATTTTCAACTTTAAGCTTTACAGCCACAAACTGCTTACCTGCATCAGGCTTATTTCCACTAATATCTGTAGAAGATAAGAAATCTTCTACTGTGAAGTTAAAGAACATTGTCTCAACTGAATCACCAACTTCATATTCATGATAGCCGTTATCTGAATCTGTTGTTGTATTGTTTTCTGTACCACCATTGTTTTCATTTACAATGTCAGATAATGTCTTTCTTGTACAACCAGCAGATCCAAATGTTACCGCCAATGCCAACAATAATACACTTAATTTCTTCATTTCATTTTCTCCTGTTTCCCCTATTGAATCTATGCAAATCCTTGCATCTGTATATAGTATAACAATAATTTCACAAGAAAATATAGTAAAAAGCGCAAATTCTCTTTGTCAAAAACCCTTAAAAGATACAAAAATACGCATAATATCACACCAAAAGCAAAAAGGGCATAAAAAAAAGCCCCTGACTTTGGACTAATTTAACTAATGGAGCGAGTGATGAGAATCGAACTCACGTATACAGCTTGGAAGGCTGTCGTTCTACCATTGAACTACACTCGCATGTCTTAAATAAGTGGTGTCTCGGAAGGGACTCGAACCCTCGACCCACTGATTAAAAAGTCAGTTGCTCTACCGTCTGAGCTACCGAGACATCTTAAATGGCTGGGGTAGTAAGATTCGAACTTACGAATGAGGGAGTCAAAGTCCCTTGCCTTACCGCTTGGCTATACCCCCAATAATCAAGTCCAACTCGTAAGCATCACTCGATGCATCATCAGTAAATGGTGGAGACGGGTGGTTTCGAAACCACCGAACCCAGAGGGAGCAGATTTACAGTCTGCCGCGTTTAGCCACTTCGCTACGTCTCCAACAAATGGTGCCGACTATAGGAATCGAACCTACAACCTATTGATTACAAATCAATTGCTCTGCCAATTGAGCTAAGTCGGCGATGGTGGAGGTTAACGGGCTCGAACCGCTGACCCTCTGCTTGTAAGGCAGATGCTCTCCCAACTGAGCTAAACTCCATCTATCCCTTACATTCCTCATTTCGTGGAATGCTTTTAATACAGTAGCATGGTGACTTTTCATCGTCAACACTTTTTAATTTCTATCAAAATACCTCTAGTCCTCCCTTTCTTCCGCATTTTATTCTATAGATATAGAACCCATAATGATGTTTCACAGGGTAATGTGCTACAATAATAGATGTTTTATGGAGGTTTCAGATGAAAATCTATAACGCAAGATACTTAGATAATAACCAACGATTTATTGCTGCGATTATTACAGGATTTATCGCTGCAGTTATACTTGGCAATTTATATGGATTGATTACGGCACTTTTACATGTTGAATTTTCTCTAATGTTTATTGCTATCGGCTATGGAATTGCTGCCACAATCAAACATTTCGGAAGAGGTGTTCATACCAGATTTACGATAGTTGGAGCGATCATGACTTTTATTGCAATCTTTATCGGTGACTTAACGAGGTTCCATATCGATCAATGGCGTTATCGTCCTATTTACAAGCGGAAATTTATCAGTCATCGCAACCACCTTTCTATCTTATCTACGTATTTTTGCTTCTCTGAATCCATATGCATTAATCAGTTTAGCATTCCGTTTAATTGGCATATACGTTGGATATACGCAATCCGTTATTTTATAGAGGTGTAATATGTATAGAAAAACATGGATGCAAGTCAATCTAGATAAGATTGAACGCAACTTGATTCAATTAAAAGAAATTTGTCAGAAGAAAATCATCGCTGTATTAAAAGCAGATGCCTATGGCTGTGGTGATATTCATGTAGCACGCGCTGTTTTAGAGGCGGGTGCAGAGATGATCGCAGTATCATCCTTAGATGAAGCTCTTGTTCTTCGCAATGAAGGCTATGAAGGAAAGCTATTAATATTAGGTGCTACAGAAGCTAACGATATTCCTGTTTTTAATCAGATACGGAATTTCCTGTACTGCTTACTCTACTGAATGGGTACAAGATGCAGCAAAACAAAACTGCAAAGGTTTACACGTACATCTAAAAGTTGATACAGGCATGAGTCGTATTGGCTTTCGTACAATTGACGAACTTCATTTTGCCTTCGAAAAACTGCAAGCTGCTAACTGTGATATGGAAGGAATCTTCACCCACTTCTGTTGTGCAGATAGTGATTTAGAACTTACAAACCTTCAATTTTCTAAATTTAAAGAAGCAGTAGAATCCTTCTCATATACATTTCCTTGGGTACATTGTGATAACAGTGACGCAACTGCATTCTTTAAAGAAGACACTTCTAATGCTTGCCGTATCGGCATCTCTCTGTATGGAATCTCTACTTATGAAAAATCCCTCGAACCAGCAATTTCACTTTTCAGTGAAGTTGTGATGGTAAAACATATGCATGCAGGTGATACAGTAGGTTATGGCGCTACCTACACCGCAAAAGATGGCGAAATCATTGCTACCCTACCAATTGGTTATGCGGATGGATTTATTCGCGCAAACCAAGGTAGAAAGGTATACGTAGATGGTCAATATGCCGAGATTGTTGGACGCGTTTGTATGGATCAAGCAATGATTCACTTAGATCATGAAGTCCCAGTAAAAACAGTTGTTGAAATCTTTGGTGAACACATCTCTTTAGAAAAGATGGCTGAAGAGTTAAATACAATCCCATATGAGATTATCTGTTTACTAAGCAGCCGTGTAACACGTCGTTATATCTGGCATAACAAAATTCAAGATGAAGAAAATTCTCGTTTAGAAAAGAGTATTCTTACAAAAGAAAGAAATCGAGTAGGAGGAAGTTTTAAGGAGTTTTAAAACTTCCGACCTCTCACACCACCGTACGTACCGTTCGGTATACGGCGGTTCACAACTTAATAACTATGCACTTCATGGTAGTGGTCTGTTAGTGATAACAGACCTTTTAATTTTAGAATCTTCGCACTGATTAATGACCCTAGTCCACCTTTGGCGATTGCCATACAGCCTTTGCGTGAGTTCGAAAGTCCCTCCGCCAGCCATCTTGGTGCTCCTAGTATCATGAGTGCTCTTCTTCTTTTTTGTATGGTCTTCCACTGTTTCCATATGCACATCCGGATACGCACTCTCAACCACTTGTCGATTGTTCTTAATACTGTTTTCATTTCACATATCCGAAAGTAGTTTACCCATCCTCTTATCACTGAATTGATTTTCGCTATTCTGCTTTCCATCGAGATAGACTTACTGCGTATCGTTAGTTCATGCAGTTTTTGCTTTTAACTTCTCCACTGATTTAATGTGTGGTTTTGGTTTCCATCCATTTCTTTGAAAGAATGAGTACCCTAGATATTTTAGACCATTTGGTCTGCACACCTTTGTCTTCGTCATGTTCACCTTGACTCTCAAATGTTTCTCAAGCCATTCTGTTACAGTACGCATGACTCTGTTGGCGGCCACCCACTTCTTACGCATATGATGACGTCATCTGCGTATCTTGTAAATCTTAATCCTCGTTTCGTTAGTTTCCACATCCAATTCATTTAAATAGATGTTTTCGCTAGAAGAGGACTGAGGTTACCACCTTGTGGTGTTCCAATCTTGGTTTCTTGAATACACCTTCTACCATTACTCCACTTTGCAGTATTCTCCGTATAAGGGATTCTGTATCTGGGTCTTTGATGACCTTATGCACCAATATCATGAGGATGTCTTGATTAACGTTGTCGAAGAACTCGATAAGTCCATATCGACTATCCAATCATATCCATCGTTCATATACTCTAGTGCTTTGATGACTGCACTCTCGCAACTTCTTCTTGGCCTAAATCCGTAACTATATTCTGAAAATACTTCTTCAAACTTCGGATTCAGCACCTGATAGATTGCTTGTTGTATCCATCTATCTTTTACCGCAGGTATTCCAAGGTCTCTTTTGGTTCCGTCTGATTTTTGGTATCTGTACTCTTCTGACTGCTAGCGGCTTTATACTTCCTTTGTTGTATCTTTTGTGTGATACTCGCCATGCTCGCATATGTACCCTTTGAGTTCATCTACCTTCATTCCATCAATCCCACTGGCGCCCTTGTTTCTAACTACGGCAATACATGCCTTTTTCCAGATTCTCCTTACTTAGGATTTCCTCCAATAGTTTCGTCGTCATAGTTTGTTTTCTCCTTTCCTTCGCTTGACCATTCCCAGTCCTAAGTCCACTCTTGAGACACCACAAACTGTTTCGAGGAATCGGTCATACAATTTTGAAACTCGTAAAACTTAAGTTCTGTTCGGCCCTTCATCCTTTCGACTACTATGGCCTCTGCTGACTTCTTATCATTCGTTGTTACTATGCCTGTCGACTGCGTAGCGTTCTCTACCTCATCTTTGACACTGATAAGACCTCCCAGAGTAAGACATACATCTTTCCTGCCATCTACCCGCCTCATTTACCAATCATACTATTGTAGTTATTTGGACTTTACGTTGTAGTGTACGCTTATCCGCATGAGTGGCCTCAATTGAGATTCGTGACCCTCGGGCCAGCAGTTTGCCTAGTTCTTCCTTCAGATTCCACCTCACGATGGACACCCTTGAATTCGGCTAAACCTTAGGGACTACATCCCTTGGTTAGAGGTACCTTTCAACCTCCAAGATATATGCCATGTCTGGCACACACTAAAACGATGGGCAACAGTTTGCTCATCGTTTTTCATTGATTGGTAATAAATCGATAAATCCCAATTCAGGATTGTTATACAAGCGAACAAAGAATTTATTTCCCGTCGCAAATCCTCTTGAAATATATAAAAGTCTTCCCTCAAGATTCTTGATGCCATGCGTGTATCTCGGGAATAGTCCTTGCTGTGGCGCATATAATCCTTGTCTAATAAATGGGATTGCCCATTGACCACCGTGTGCATGTCCACTGATGATTAGATTTACAGGTAGTTGTTCATAAAATGCAATATGATGTGGTCGATGTGATAAAAGAATTCTATAATACGATGTCATACAAAGAGAATCTACTTCCTCTACTGTTTTATTCATCTTAGGACCACCATCCGTTAAACCAATGATCTCTAGTAATTGCCCATTGATATTCATTACTTCACTATCATCTAATAGAACCTGCACACCATCGGAACGCATCGCAATCACATAGTCATGTAGTTCTTCTTTCAACATCGCATCATGATTTCCACTGATATATACACGTGGATATTGTCTCAATGCATGCATGAGTGCAAGCATACTTTCATTGTCTCCTCTTGGCGTAAAGATATCACCTGGAAATACAATTAAATCCGGTTTGTGTTTGTTTACCATACGGATAATACGCTCATTATCTGTGCCAAAACTTTGAGAATGTAAATCAGAAATCACACAGATACGAACACGTTTTGAAATAAGTGGTGAGTATATCTTTTTTCTCGTCGCATCAATTTTATGCGGCCATCCAAAAAATACAATCAATGCAAGCAATAAAATCATCACTATTGAAACAAGTATCATTGTATGCATATCTACTGACCTCCTACTCCACTTAACCAATTCGTCTTATATAACCGAATTAAATATAATATACCTCTTATCGCAATATCAATCGTCATCGCTAGCCAAGCTCCCATAAGACCTATCGTTGGCGCCAAGAAGAACGCTAGTGTAATACGAATCCCCCATAAACTTAGTAAATTGAGTATAAATGGCACTACCGTATCACCAGCGCCACGTAATACACCTGTGATTACAATCGATGCTGCAAATAATGGTTCTGCAAGCATGACAACACGGATTACACTGACACCCTAACCTTTGTACTTCAAATATTCAAGTTAAGATTGCAAAAATCATCGGTGAAGCAAAAAACAAGAATATCGCAAGAATGCCCATTACACACATACCCAATAACGTAATGATATTGGCAAAGTCCTTCGCAAGATCTTTTTTACTTGCACCGATTGCCTGACCAATTAGGGTTGTGGCTGCAGCCGCGATACCATAACCTGGCATATAACAAATTGATTCTACTGTATTACCAAAGGAATGTGCCGCAATGGCCACTGTACCTAGTGGCGCAATAATCTTTGTTGAGGCAATCTGTCCCATGCATAATACACTCTGTGCTAATGCATTTGGCATCCCAATCTTCCACGCAGAAGATAACACCTCTTTACTCGCAAACCAATTCCCATGAATTCCCTTGATATGTAACTCTTTGATTTTGTTAGGGCTACCTTAAAGGAAATCGCAGTACATACACATACTCGCTAGTGATGTTCCAAGCCGTGCACCAAAAACACCAAGATTTGCACTATATACCCATATTTCAATACCAAAGATTGAAATTAGACGAGATGGGAAAATCAAAATAAAATTAAAGATAATATCTAAGATACACATTAATACAGCCATCTTACTAGGCGTCTTCATGTCACCTGCACACTGCAACATACCATTCACCAAATAATTTAACTGACGTATCGGAAGGAAGATTGCATATAAACCTAAGTAATCTATCGCATCTTTCCATATCTCTGGCTGTGCTTGTAACCAAGATGGAGCAACATGCGCCCACGCATAACAAATTCCGGCAATCAAAAATGATATCAATAAAGAAGTTAAGATTGATCCTTTAAATATCCTTCTACTACGATCAGGTTTTCCCGCCCCAACGGCATGTGCTACTTGCACCGAAAAGCCGATTGAAACACTGTTGATCAGTTCACCAAATAACCAAGTACTCGACATAACCAGACCAATTGAAGCAGAGGCTAATGCGCCAAGTGCACCAACCATCGCTGTATCAATAAATCCCATCACTGTCTCTGTAATGACTGCTAAGATACCCGGGATACTTAAATCACGTATCAATTTGATTTTATCGGAAAATGTTAACTGTTCTGCATTCCGTATCTTTTCTGCTAGCTGTGTATTCATACGCCTATTATACAAAAAGGTACTCCCTTTGGAGTACCCCTTATGCTTATTTATTTGGATTAAAGTACACAGTTGTGCCAGCTTCGACAGATTTTGTAATCCATACACTCGCTCCAATCACACAACCATCCCCAATTACGGTATCACCACCAAGAACTGTCGCATTGGCATAGATAACAACATTATTACCAATATTTGGATGACGTTTTATTCCCTTTACAAGCTCACCATTCTCATTGACTTTGAAACTCTTTGCGCCAAGTGTAACGCCCGATATAACTTCACATGGTGACCAAGCACTGCCGTTTCACCAATGACAACACCTGTACCATGATCAATACAGAAATAATCACCAATCGTCGCACCAGGATTGATATCAATCCCCGTCTTTTCGTGTGCATATTCTGACATTAAACGTGGGATATATGGAACGCCCAAATTATACAACACATGCGCAATACGATAGATAAAGATAGCGTAGAAACCAGGATAAGCAATAACAACTTCTGGCTTTGATTTCGCCGCTGGATCTCCATCATAGATCGCTTGGATATCTGTTAAGACAGAACGTTTGATTACAGGTAGCTCCTGCAAGAACATATCTCTTAAATGTCCACAGATGGAACAATCCGCACCTTTAAATTGTAGAGATGCTTGAATTTCCTTCTGTAAACCTTCCGATAAATAGTTGAGCGCTTGTTGCTGGTTTAACATTCCAGCATGATAATAGTCCGGTAAAATAACTGCTTGTACCTGTTTCAATATCGTTATGATATTTGTACGATCAGGAATTCGCATTTTTAATACTAGATCTTCATCCGTAATATCATTTAGTTCTTTGAGTAGTGTTTCGTAATTTTCCATTTTTATTCTGCGAATAATGCAGTTGATAAATAGCGATCGCCTGAGTCAGGTAGTAATACAACAATTAACTTACCTGCATTCTCTTCTCTCTTCGCTACTTCAAGTGCAGCGTATACTGCTGAACCTGAAGAAATACCAACTAATATTCCTTCCTTTCTGCCGATTTCAGCACCTGTTGTAAAAGCTTCTTCATCTGTAACACGGATAACTTCATCGTAGATGTCTGTATCTAATGTTGTAGGAATAAAGCCTGTACCAATACCTTGAATCTTATGTGGACCTGGTTTACCGCCTGTTAATACAGCACTTGTTGCAGGTTCAACACCAATTACCTTCACATTTGGATTCTTTTCCTTGAGATACTTACCTGTACCAGAGATTGTTCCTCCTGTTCCGATAGCGGAAATGAAGATATCAACCTTACCGTCTGTATCTTCCCAGATTTCTGGTCCTGTTGTTAAGTAATGTGCTTTACGGTTTGACATATTTTCAAACTGCTGTGGGATAAAGGAATTCTCAATTCCTGCCGCAAGCTCTTCAGCCTTAGCAATTGCACCCTTCATACCCTTAGCGCCTTCTGTTAATACAACTTCAGCACCATAACCCTTAACCATCTTACGACGTTCAACAGTCATTGTATCTGGCATTACTAGGATAACACGATAACCCTTCGCTGTGCCAACCGCAGCTAAACCAATACCTGTATTACCTGATGTAGGTTCAATAATTGTAGAACCTGGTTTTAATAAACCTGCTTCTTCAGCATCTACAATCATCTGATATGCAATTCTGTCCTTTACAGAACCTGTTAAGTTAAAATATTCAACCTTCGCTACAACACGTGCTTTTAAGTCAAGGTCCTTTTCAAAATGTGTAAATTCTAATAATGGTGTGTGACCAATTAATTCAGTTGTTGATTTTTTGATATTTGACATAGTATTTTCCTCTTCTTTTTACGTAATATAGACAAGCGGTAAAACAAAAATCCGAGCATGCATTCATATGCCCGGATTTATTTACGATTGCACTTTTATGAAATACTGCAAAATAATTGTAAATTAAAGCAGCCCCGACGCAGTAACAGCATTCATCCGGACATTGTTTAAAATACAACAGCAACACATTTGATTCATCATTTGTTTATTCATGCCCGCTTCCTCCTGTTCACCGTTCTTATTATGGGAATTATCATAGTACTATCATTTTTATTTGTCTACCTAATGATTCAATTTTCTCTTCATTTTGAATAAGTGCTTGAATATCCGCTTTCTTCAAACTGTTCTAACTGCTCCGACATCTCAGATTCATCCGCAAATTGATCAAAAGATATTTTGTTTATCATGTAATCGTTTAACCAGTGTTTCATCTATCGTATCTGCTGATAATAATCGGTATACAAATACATGATGAACTCCTGACCCATACGATAGATGACACGAGAGATAGCTTGCATCTCATCCGAAGGTTTTAATTGTGGTTCACAAAGAATGACAATCTCTGCAGTTTGAATATTTAAGCCAATTCCACCCGCATGAATTTGTATTGGTAATACACGTGCAATCGGCTCCTCAAATTGGCATAGAATATCTTGTCGTTTCTCCAGTGATAATTTACCACTAATGACAGGTAAAGCTTTCCCTAATAATAAGTCCGAGACAAAAGATAGTGTATCCAGAAAGTAAGAGAATATGACAACTTTTTCTTCCTTCACTAAGTGCCTGTAAACAAAGTTCAACCATTCTCTGCTTTTGTAGAATTGAGTGAATTCCAAGATACTCTACGTATTGCCATAAAGTTTCCTGATTCAACCGCTTTGCGGTAAGAGTTGATTTCCACATCATTCATCATGCACCATTCATCGTGGATTGTTAGTTCCGGGAGTTCCATAAGTACATCTGCACGCTTGCGACGTAAATACACTGGAGCAATCTTCTTACGGAATAAATCTGCTTTTGCTAGATATTTCATCTCTTTGATTTCATTTGCCACTGATGGATTCAAACATTCAATGAGATAACACATCTCATCAACATTGTTTTCAATGGCAGTACCCGTCATATATAGAGCGTACTCTGCTTGTTCAATGATACGTATCGTATGACGAGTACGCTGTGCATCTTTATTTTTAACAAAGTGTGCTTCATCTACAACTACCATATCAAGTGGAAAATCTTTATCAAAGATAATTTTATCTAATCCTTCATAATTGATGATTGCAATACCACCATCGCTCTTTCCAATTTTCATAATCGCCAAAACTTTTCTCCCATGTAATATATATGCTTTGTATGTTTGTCAGTTTATCAACTTCACGTTTCCAATTCAATAATACGCTAGCTGGACATATTACCAGGAAATAACGATGCTCTTCATGATGTAAATGATGTATTGCTGCAATTGCTTGGATAGTTTTGCCAAGTCCCATCTCATCTCCAAGTAAAAACCTGTTTTTGATGAAGTGACATACTTAGCTCCCAAATTTTTGATAATGACGTAACTCCGTCATGGAATGATTCTAAAAATAATGGTATTGCTTGTATCTGTTTCACAGTGAAATATCAATATCTTCGTCGATATCATCTTTGATTTCAATATCCGCAAATTTCTCAATCACCGTATAGTATTGGATTGCATTCTCTTTATAATCTTGCAATATCGTTTCAAAGTTTACCTCTTTTAGCGCAGAACAATTATCATAAAATTGTTTAATTGTTTCTGCGTAAGAAGATTGATGAAAATACTTTTACATCTTCTACAGCTTTTTAAAAATTTTTGTTTCTTCTCACTCAAAAATCCAACCAAATAAAGTTTTTGAATTAACCCACTATTATCATAGGCTTCTTTGAATTCCGTGTTCTGTTTCTTGATAGATTGTATTTAACTTTGAAAAAGTTATCTTTCGTACATCGATAGAAATAGATTTCTGCATGATTTTTCGATCTCTATCACTTAGATGTTCTAGGTCGATTCGATAGTGAATCTGACTTTTGATTGCTGCAGTACTACGATGCAGTGCAAGCATCAATTTATCTGCTGTCTCTCGCCGATTCCATCGAGTGCTTCTAGTTGTCTATGATTATATTTCAACAAATCATACATCGTTGTAATGTGATTTGCATACAATGCCTGTACAAGGAAGTCTAGCAAAAGATTTTGTAAGATCTGTAATTGGAATTTGTCGGATCTTCATTCCTCAATCTCTTATACATGATAATCTCTTGGCATCGATCATGAATACTTTGAATGTTTTTCTTTTCTTGCGTACGCAATGAAAACAGTTGATTTTGTAACATCTTCAACTGTTCACGTTCATAGCGAATCTCTTTGTAGTTGATATTTCCTAGTCGCATCATTTCCTCACAAGAATTATAATTTGTTCTTCTAAAAAACAAATGACCACATTGTAGTCATTTGTTAATGTTATTTATTTTGTCCACTTTGCAAGACTCTTCATCCGTCGCAAGGACTGTATGTGTATCAGTAATCTTGTGATAGCTTCCAACTGTGTAATCAACGCCCTCTTTTGTCTTATCATAGCTAAGTGCGATACGCTTTTTCTCTACAACTGGATTTGCTTTTGGAATCGCAGACAAGAGTGCTTTTGTATATGGATGAATTGGATTATCAAAGATTTCATTTGTTGTACCTGTCTCTACAATATGCCCAAGATGCATAACTCCAATACGATCAGAGATATACTTCACCATTGAAAGGTCATGTGCGATAAATAGATACGTAATTCCAAGTTCTTGTTGTAAGTCTTTCATGAGGTTAACAACCTGTGCCTGTACAGATACATCCAAGGCGGAGATAGCTTCATCTGCGATAACAAGTTTTGGATTCATAATTAACGCACGTGCAATCCCAATACGTTGTCTTTGTCCACCTGAGAAACTGTTGTGGATAACGTGTCGCATGTTCACGAGATAAACCAACCTTCTCCAAAATTTGATATACACGCTCTGTTAACTCTTCTTCACTCTTATAGTCATGATGAATACGCAATCCTTGCGCAATAATTTCTTTGACTTTCTTACGAGGATTTAAACAAGCCATCGGATCTTGGAAAATCATCTGCATATTCTTACGGAGATAATCGTTATCCTGCTTGGAAAGCTTTCCACTAATATCATGACCATCAAAGATAATCTTTCCTTCAGTAGGATCATATAAACGAATGACTGCACGTCCAGTTGTGGACTTACCAGATCCAGATTCACCTACAAGTCCATAGGTTTCGCCTTCATAGATATCAAAAGCTAATACCATCAACAGCTTTTGTTGTGTAATTTCGAGAGATACGGAAGTGCTGCTTCAAATTTTCTACATGCAATAATGGTGTTGCGTTATAATCAACTGCCATACTTTTCACTCTCCTCTCTCATACGTTCAATTCTTTCTTTTAGAATTGCCGGCATCTCTGCACGTGGACTTCTTTCATCACATAACCACGAAGCCACACGGTGTTGACCTCAACGTTAAACATTGGTGGTTCTGCTTTATAGTCAATTGCTAATGCGTATTCATTACGTGGTGCAAATGCATCATATGTAATTGGTTTTAATAAATCTGGTGGTGTTCCTGGAATTGCGTATAATCGATCAGAATTTGTTTCTGTATCAGGCATAGATGCAAGTAATCCCCATGTATATGGATGATCGAGGATCGTAGAAGATTTCATCAATGGAACCCTTCTCAATAATTCTACCTGCATACATGACATCGACATAGTCCGCAACTTTTGCGACTACTCCTAAGTCATGCGTGATAAAGATAACTGAGATGTTTCTTTCTACCTGAAGTTTTTTAATCACTTCTAGAATTTTAGCCTGAATCGTTACATCAAGCGCTGTAGTAGGCTCATCACAAATCAGAATATCTGGATTGCATGCAAGCGCTATCGCAATTACAACACGTTGACGCATACCACCAGATAACTGGTGTGGATATTCTTTAAATCTCTTCTCAGGGTTTTCAATTCCAACTTCTGCTAAAAGGTCGATTGCGCGTTTCTTCGCTTCTTCTTTGGAAATGCCTTCATGAATAATCATACCCTCCATGATTTGCTTTTCCTATCTGCATGGTTGGATCAAGTGATGTCATAGGATCTTGGAAAATCATCGCAATATGTTTTCCGCTAAAGCGGTAACGAATTTCTTTCTGCGATAGTGTTGTCATATCAACAGTTTCACGTTCGCCCTTTTCATTTGTAAAACTGTATTCAATACGGCCACTATCGATCCTACCATTACCCGCTAGTATTCCCATGATAGCATCGAACAGTAACGGACTTACTTGAACCAGATTCACCTACGATAGCGATTGTTTCACCTTTAAATAAATCCATACGTACACCACGAATCGCTTTCACCCTACCTGAAGCTAGTTTCAAACGAAATATTCAGATCACGTATTGATAATACTTTATCTTTTTATCTTTGTTTGCTGACATGGAAACTCCTTTCTAGCGTTGTTTTTTGATTTGGATCGAAACGCATCACGAATACCATCTCGCGAATAAAGGTTGAAACTTAACATCAGTAATGCAAGTACGATAATCGCAGACATAATAATATGTGGATGACCTGTAAGTGATTTATATCCATCGGAAATAAGTGATCCCAGGGAGGCATCAGGAGTCTGAATACCTAAACCAACGAAAGATAGGAAGGCTTCTGTAAAGATAGCGTTTGGAATCGAGAACATTGACATCACAATCAATTGTCCAAAGATATTTGGCATAACTTCTTTAAAGATGATAGAGAAGTTTTTTGCACCAAGCGTTCTACTTGCAAGAATGAATTCAGACTCTTTGAGTTTTAATACTTCCGCTCTTGAAATACGATGCCATACCAATCCATCCCGTAATCATTAATGCAAAAGACAATGGATGTAATACCTGGAGGAAGTACCAGTCCTAATAGTGTTACAACCACAAAGGTTGGAATACCATTTAAGATTTCCATGAATCTTTGCATGACCATATCAACCTTACCACCAAAGTAACCAGAGATTAATCCATAAGACATACCAATTACAATGTCGATTACAACTGCACTGAATGCGATAATAAGTGATACTCGTGTACCTTCCCAAACACGTGTAAATAAGTCTCTTCCGTTTGTATCAGTACCAAACCAATAGAATGCTTCCGACACACCACGTGCTGCGTATTGATCAACACCTTTTTCATAACCACTAAAGATACCAAGTTTATAAATTCCTTGAATACGTGGTGGTAAGCTTTGCACATCAAGAGTGATTACATCGCCCTTATAGCCTGAAATCATTGGTCCAATAATAGCGAATAAGATAATGATAATGATAATAACCGCACCAATCACAGCACCCTTATTCTTTTTAAAATGCATCCATACATCTTTTGCATAAGATGTTGCAGTATACGCTTCATCTAATAATTCTTCATTGCGATGTACAAACACAAAATCTTCAGCTGTAAAATCATCAACTTTTTCATCTGTCAAAAAAGGTTTATTTTTTAAAACATCCATTTAACTTCCCTCCTTTGCCACACGAATACGTGGATCAATAAAACCGTAGAGAATATCAACAATTAACATCACAAAGATATACAAAGCTGAATAGATAAATGCACATGCGATTACGACGTTATAGTCGTTATTCTGAATCGCTTGTACCATTAACATACCGATACCAGGAATACCAAATACCTTTTCAACAACCATGGAACCTGTCAAAAGATTTACGAGTAATGGTCCCATAATTGTAACAATAGGAATCAATGCGTTTCGTAATGCATGGTTTAGAATCATGCCTGTTTGTTTTACACCTTTTGCTTTTACTAGCTGTATATAATCAGAGCCTAAAACATCAATTAATTCTGAACGTGTAAAACGAGAAACATTCGCAAGCGGGAACATCGATAACGCTAGTACTGGTAGTATCATTGATGATTCCGGATTCTTTGTAGCATATAGAATTGGTGTCCAACCAAGTTTAAATCCGATGTAGTACATCAATACTAATGCAAATACATAAGATGGAACTGATACACCAACAATGGAAATAAGGGAACATATTGTATCAATCCATGTATTATGATTGAGTGCAGCTACAACACCTAAGATAAGTCCTAGAATTGAGCCCACAACCATCGCCATTGCACCAATACGAATAGATAAGGAAAGTGGTCCACTAATGAGTGCAGATACTGCTTTATTTTTATTGATGACATACGATACACCAAAGTCACCTTGGAACATATTTGCAACATAGCGGAAAAAGCGAATAAATACTGGATCACTCAAACCCATATTTCGCATTTAATAAACGCTAACTGTGAGGGATGTTAACTTCTCATCATTAAACGGAGAACCAGGCATTAATTCCAACATTATAAACAATACAAGTAAGATTGCTAATAACGTCAGAAAGCTAATGACGACACGCTTGGTAATATATTTAAACATGAATACTCCTTTCTTTTGATAATAGAATAGAGCGGTGCTTATACCGCTCTATATCATTATTTTATAAGCGTTATTGTGAAACAACCATCCATCTGTAGTCGTCAACACCACCACTGTGGAAACGAATACCAGATACCTTAGGATTAATCATCATTGCGCCACCATTTTGATAGATTGGGATAACACCATGATCTTGTTGTACTAAAATCTTTTCTGCTTCCTGGAAATCTTTCCAACGAGCTTCTGGATTTGCAGCATCTTCACCTGTTTCAGCCTTTTCAATAAGTGCATCATATTCAGAGTTACTATAAGAACCATGGTTATTAGTACTTGTTGTAGTTAATAAATCCATAAATGTCTGTGGATCCGCATAGTCTGGTCCCCAACGTGTTAAGCCAATATCATAATCATGCGAATTCATTAGCTGTAATCTTGTCTTCTTAGGTTTTTGATCAAGCGTTACTGTTAGGCCAGGACAATTCTTTTGTAACTGTGCCTGTAAGTTTTCAGCGACTGACTTAGAAGCTTCAGAATCCTCAAATAATAATGTAAAGGAAACATCTCCACCCAATTCCGCAACAGCCTTCTTATAGTATTCTGCTGCCTTATCAGGATTGTATTCTGTTAAAGTATCTGCAGTATCAACATAGTCTTTTCCATCTGGACCTATCGCAAATTCTGAAGGGACAAAACCTCTAGCAGCAATAGAACCATCTTTTAATACATCATTTTGCAATCGCTTCACGATCTACAGCATAACTTAGTGCTGTACGTAAGTTCGCATTTTGGAAGATTGGATTATTGAAGTTAATAGATAGGTACCATAGGTAACCTTGTAAACGATTTGTAAATCCTTCTTGAGAACTGTATTGATCTACTTGTTCACCCTGTAGTTTAACCGCATCAATATCACCATTCTGATATGACAACATTGCGGCCTGTGTATCCTGAATGAACTTGAAGACAACTGTATCAGCCTTATCCTTCGCTTCATCTGCATTTACATACTTATCATTCTTTTCGAAATGTATACTCATTACCCTGTTTCCAATCTGTCATGACATATTGTCCAGAGTAAATCATATTTTCTGGGGATAATGCATATTGATCACCTTGCGATGTTACATATTCCTCATTCAATGGGAACAGAGGTGGAAATGCCATCAGTGATGGCAAGAAACTACATGGTAGATGATAAGCTCACCTTTACTGTATGATCATCAACTGCTTCAACGCCCAACTCCTTAGCATCTTTTGTGACCTGCGATAACTTCACTCGCATTTACAACATGCATCGTATCTAAGATGAAAGCATACTCACTTGCAAGTGTGGGACTAGCTAAACGATGCCAACTGTAAACAACATCATTTGCTGTGATTGGTGTTCCATTAGACCACTGCGCATCCTTCTTTAGATGGAAAGTGTAAGTAAGACCATCATCACTTACATCATAACTCTCAGCTAAAGTCTGGAACAGGTGTTCCTGATTCATCCAACGCAAGAAGTCCAGATAAACCCATCATTTGCATCGAGAAAGAAGAACCATCTGTCGCAACTGAGTTATCCATTGAACTCATATCAGTATCGAATGCAATTGTTACTGTCGTAGTTGTGGCAGCTTCTGACTTTGGACCACAGCCCGCTAGTACTGCCATACTCATCGCTGCAGCTAAAACCAGTTGCCGTTATCTTCTTTGCTTTCATAACTATTTCCTCCTAAAGATACACTGAGTTTAAAATGTTTCAGAATTATTTTCAAGTACTTTTTCTTTTCTTTCATGAAATTATGTAAATAATTATCATTCTTTTATGTAAAATTTTTACATTTATACTGTTTTATGTCTGAAAAATATCTCGCTTTCCCGTTAACTACCTCAAAACTAACTCCTATCAATTCGTGCTATTGTATATGAGGATAACAAAATTTTCCCATTTCTGAAAGAAAGTGGGTTTTTTTATGGAAAAATTTTTACAGTTTTTGATTATGAAGACATTCAACTAATACCAAATAAAAGTGTATTGTAAACAGCCGTTCTGGAATGTGATACAACAATACAATTTGGCAAGCATCATTTTAAATTACCAGTTGTTCCAGCAAATATGCAGACGGTCATCGATGAATCTCTAGCAATGAAACTTGCAGAGAATGGATATTTCTATATCATGCATCGTTTCACTCCTGAAAGTCGTCTTTCTTTTGTACAAATGATGAATGAAAAAGGATTGATTTCTTCCATTAGCGTTGGTGTAAAAGAAAATGAATATCAATTCATTGTAGACCTTGCAAATCATCACTTAGTTCCAGATTACATTACCATTGATATTGCATCAGGTCACTCCAACGCTGTCATCAATATGATCAAACATATCAAAAAGCACCTACCAGATACATTTGTCATTGCAGGCAATGTAGGAACCCCTGAAGGTGTTCGTGAACTTGAAAATGCAGGTGCAGACGCAACGAAAGTTGGTATCGGTCCTGGTAAAGTATGTATCACAAAATTAAAGACAGGCTTTGGCACAGGCGGTTGGCAGTTGGCTGCTTTACGTTGGTGCGCAAAAGCTGCACGTAAACCAATTATCGCTGATGGCGGAATCCGTTCCAATGGAGATATTGCAAAGTCTATTCGCTTTGGCGCAAGCATGGTTATGATTGGTTCCCTATTTGCCGGACATACTGAATCACCGGGTAATACTGTGATGAAAGATGGTATTGAAATGAAAGGAATACTTCGGTAGTGCTTCTGAATATCAAAAAGGTATCCCAAAAACGTAGAAGGTAAAAAGATGCTTGTACCATGTAAAGGTTCTATCATGGATACACTAACCGAAATGCAACAAGACCTTCAATCATCCATCTCCTATGCAGGCGGAAAAGATTTAAACGCAATTCGTTATGTTGATTATGTCATTGTAAAGAATTCCATTTTCAATGGTGATTCGCATTAGGCATTCTATTTGGTGAATTTGACGCAAAGGATATAATAATAATGAAAGAAGGTAACGAAATGACAAAGATCGATATTATCTCCGGCTTTCTAGGAGCCGGAAAAACAACATTGATACAAAAGTTAATCAAAGAAGTATATGCAGGTAAAAAAGTAGTTCTAGTAGAAAACGAATTTGGCGAAATTGGAATTGACGGTGGTTTCTTAAAAGATTCCGGTATCGTTGTTAATGAAATCAACAGTGGATGTATCTGCTGTACATTACAAGGTGACTTCCGCAATGCTTTACAAGAAGTAGTCAAGAAGTATAGCCCTGACCACATCATCATTGAACCTTCCGGTGTTGGTAAATTATCCGATATCTTAGCAGTCGTAAAAGATGTAGAAGGTTTAGAACTAAATAGTTACAGTACTGTTGTAGACGCAAAACGTTGCGAAATCTACCATAAAAACTTCAAGGAATTCTTCGATGATCAGATTTCCACAGCTGCTTGTGTCATCTTATCCAGAACACAACTCGTTGATGAAGAAACATTACAAAAGGATATCGCAATCATCCGTGAATTAAACCATGACGCAAGAATCATCACGACACCATGGGATGACCTCTCCAGTCAAGCCATCATCGACGCAATGGAAGGCTCTACAGACGGCTTCCCAGAACTCGAAGAGGAAGAAGAGTGCAGCTGTTGTGGATGTGGTTGTCATGATGAAGACGATGATGACGATTGTTGCTGTGGTCATGACATCATCATGACCACACATGAGACCATATCGACCATGGGAGAAGAAGCACTCACCATGAACTACGAACATCATCATGATGATGAAGAATGTTGCTGCCATCACCACCACGAGGAAGAAGAGCATGATGAGGAAGAATGCTGCTGTTGTGGCCATGATCATCACGATCATGAACATCACCATCATCACCACCATCATGGACACGATGCTGATGAAGTATTCACATCAATCGGTATTGAAACAGTAAACAAATACTCTGTAGAAGACATTGCACTAGCACTTTCCGAGTTAGATGAACATATCATCCGTGCTAAGGGTATCGTTCCAAGCACAGACGGAAGTTGGTTATTCTTTGACTATGTACCAGGAGATGCAGATATCCGTATTGGTTCCCCTGCTTATACTGGTCTAATCACTGTCATTGGTGATCAGGTAGATGTTGATCGCATCAAAGAAATCTTTGCGGTGAAGTAAGATGGCAACCCCTGTTTATCTCTTTACGGGATTTCTTGATTCCGGTAAAACATCTTTGATTTTAGATACACTTAACGACCCTTCCTTTATGGAAGAAAACAGTCGTACATTAATTATCTGTTTTGAACAAGGTGAAGTTCGATACAATGATAAATACCTCGCAGAGCGCAAAGCATTCGTTGAATATATGGACTCTCCAGAGGATTTAAACGTAGAAAAGATTCGCGAATTAGATACCATCTATCATCCAAACCAAGTATTTATCGAATACAATGGAACCCTCGCAATCACACCGTTTATCTTGTCACAAATGCCAAACTTCTGGCCTTTGGTACAGATTCTTACAACAGTAGATGCGACGACCTTCCAAATGTATATTAACGCAATGCGTTCTGTCATTTACGAGCAGTTAAAGTACAGTGATACAATTATCTGTAATCGTTGTACACCAGATACCTCCGCATCGATGTTGCGTGGTAATATCAAAGCTATTAATAAAAAAGCTCAGATTTTCTACGAAGGCGAACACGGTGCCCAGGTCACTCTTAAAGAAGGTGTACTACCATTCAATATCAACGCCCCTATCATCGATATCAAAGATGATGATTATGGTATCTGGTATATGGATGCGATTGAAAACCCAGATAAATACGATGGAAAAGAAATCATCCTACGCGGAAAGTTCACCGAGACATTACCAGGCTACCATCAAACATTTATCATGGGTAGACAAGCAATGGTATGTTGCGCAAATGATACGAGCTTGTGCGGATCTAACCGTCACAGGTGTGAAAAGTAGAAGAACTTGTGAAAGGATAACTGGTATGAAGTACAAGGTAATCTCAAAACCGTCCCATTAGATAACGGCGGCAAGACACTTGTCCTATACGCAAACCGCATTCAAAACTACCAAAAACCACAAGATGAGTTCGTATATTTCAGTTAATCACTAGAGTAATTCCGAGGAATTACTCTTTTTAATTCTGAATTTTTAATTTTCACCATATGTTAGTTAACGCACTTTACACATTTGTGCTACCATTATTCAGGGAAGTGATAAAATGATGAAATTTATAAAAGAAAAACTAAATATACGTAGAGCCGTGTGGTTCTTACTCATCTCGGCAATGTTCTTACTGTTTTATGCACCACATCTTTCATTTGATGTACACATGAAAAAAGGTATCCAAGGTACTGTAGTCGTATCAAACTTCAATACAGACCGTGGAGAAGAAATCTTTGCAAACTATAACTATAACTCTCATAAGACATGGCTAGATGCACAACCATCTTGGGAAGTAATTCACCTCAGTAACATTCCAATCGTTACAAACTCTTTACGTTTAGGCTTTAACAACGTAAAGACAGACATCGCTATTTCAAAGATTGATGTATCATTTGGACCATTTAAACTTGCAGAGTATACACCAGAGAATATCTCTAACAAGATCATCGCCTCTCAAGGTATGGTCATCAACACAAATGACAACACCATTAACTTAACCGTAAACGGTGTTGAAGGCTGGCTCCAGCTTGAAACCCAAGAGTACCTACCAAAAACAGCTTGGGTTGCAGTATACCTATCCATTTTGGTATTAAGTTGGATCATTGCATATCTCATTGATAAGAAGATTACATGGGCAAAACACGTTCCAGAAAACGAAATGATGTTAATAGCAGCTCCTATCTGGTGCTTCTTTATGTCAGAAATCTGTACCGGTAACTACTACTACATCAACTTGATGAATCGTTTCTATAACGTTGCTATCTATATTATTCTATATAAAGTAATCTACTTAATATTCCGTCGATTACCAATCTCAGTACTAATTAGTAACTTATTTGTTGTAATCTTCGGTATCGTAAACATGTACGTAACACAGTTCCGTAACCGTCCAATCGCACCTTGGGATTTAACCGCAATTGGTACAGCTGCAGATGTCATCTCAAACTACCATGTTCAGATTCGTTACTTCATGGTTATCGCAATTATCATCGCCATCTTAATTTATCTCTTGATGCGCGCTGTACCACGCGATAATACAAAGATTAACGTATACTACGCAACATACCCAATTTTGATCATTGTTGTAGCACTCTTCTTGAATAGTGTTGGTCAATACTACCTATGGGATATGAACCTATTATCCATCTTCCAAACAGATGGTACAGCACTTAGTTTCACAGGTCTTGTAAACCAATACATCTCTGATCAACCAAAGAAACCAGAAGGATATTCAGTAGATGACCTCAAACAACTTGGCAAGGAACTTGAAGAACGTGCCGCAGCCAACGTTGATCCAAATGTCACAAAACCAACGAATATCATCATGGTTATGAATGAATCCTTCGCGGATATGAATGTTGGTGGTACAAACTACGCCGATAACATCATTCCTTACTTTCTATCTTTAGATAATACGATTCGCGGAAACCTCTACGTCGATGTACGTGGTGGTGGTACATGTAATAGTGAATATGAATCATTAACCGGTAATACAACAGCCTTCTTTGCGGGTGGTGTATATCCATTCAACATGTATATGCACAGAAACGTACCTTCTATGATTTCCTACTTTAACCAAAGTGGCTTTACTACTACAGGTATTCACCTTGGTAAATCCACAAACTGGAACCGTGCTTCCGCATGGAAGAAACTACAATACCAAGATAAAGTCTTCGCCGAAACATTTGATGGTCTAGAAACACTCCATGGATATCCAAGTGATGCACAGAATTTCAAAGTCCTAGAAGAGACTTACGAAAAGGAAAAAGATAAGAAGAACTTCATCTTCAACATCACCTACCAAAACCACGGTGGATATGATGATAAGGATGATTTAAAGAAGACTATCAATTTCAGTTCTATCGGTGGTGGATATGGTCATGCGGAAAACTACTTCTCATTAATGAAGATCTCTGATCAAGACTACAAGAACTTGATTGAATACTTCTCAAAGGTAAAAGAACCTACAATGATTGTGATGTTTGGTGACCATCAACCATCCTTAGGAGCAGATTGTGATAACCTTCTATTCCCACATGCAGGTACGCCTGAAAACGACATGACACAGATACATTACACCATTCTCCATCTGGGCAAACTATGATATTCCAGATCAGAAATTCGATAAGTTAAGTATCAACTTCCTATCTTCGCTCATCATGAAGACAGCTAACTACCAAATGACTCCATATCAGGAATTCCTATATGAATTAAAAGATAAGTATCCCTGTTATTGGTCTATATGGTTGTTATGATGCAAGCGGTAAGTACTATCAATCTGTAAATGATATTAATGATCCAGATATCAATACATACCGTTGCCTACAATACAACAATGTATTTGATTCTGATCGTATCGCATCTCTATTCTATCCAGACGGAAACGAAAGTAAATAACCTAAAAAAGAAGGGTCTCCAAAAACTTTGGGGGACTAGCCAACACTTTGGGGGACCACTTTGGGGGACAACCCATGAATTCAGGAGAACACTAGACATCAAAATCTAGTGTTCTTTTTCAATACCTTTCTTATAATGTCCACGAATTTTTCCATCTTTATGAATGGCTTTTAAATCCCTAGGGATAGCTAATATAGAGGGAGCTTCACGTGTTGCCCAAAGTAATCTATTTCTTGTGTATTCAAAATTGGCAACTCCATTTGAAATTCGTTTTAAATCTTTAGGCTTATTATTAAAGGATTCCATAGGGCCATTAGAAATCCTTCTAATCATTTCGACTTCACCATCTATATTTACCGTGGTTATTGTTGTAAAGGCAGCGAGTATTGGATATTTGTATTTTTAATAAATCAGAAAATTCTCTGAACATTTTTAAATGGGATGAACCGTATCTCTTATCAGATTCATCTAAAGCTTGTTCAGCGTGGATAGGATCACTGATATATTCATTATTAAAAAGAAATGTATTTTTCTTTTTAAATTCTCTGATTTCTTTGAAGTTTGGATCCAGAGAAAGGAATAGATTTTTTCTTTCTGATATTTTTCTTAACGGTATTGATGTATATGTTTATTTTATTATTGATCCATTGGATGACATGAAATGAATCGACGATGGATATAGCGTTTTTAAAGAATGATCGTGGTAGATTTAGGGTATGCATTATACATATCACTAACGATGTATTTGACCGCATCTCGTTCATCTTTTGAAATGGAATTAAAGTAGCTTGTCAGTGTATCTTTTATTACGGTTTGGAAGTATGTCTAGAACCTGACTTGTCCTAAAAATCCATTATGACCAAGGCATATCGGTTTTTATGGTCAAAGTTTAAAATAAACCTCGTCTATTGCGATAATATCTGTTAATGGTAGGCGAGGTAAATTGACATAACGCATAAATGTATTGTGTACATAGGTATCTGATACGTTGTAACGTAAGGCTACCTCAGTAGCTGTCATATTTATGTCCTTAAGTTCATTAATAATCATATAGGGCATCAGAGTGGTTGTCTGTTTGTATGGCTCAACAAAACCGAAAAGAGTCTCTTTCGTAATGATTACAGTTAGGACAGTGCCATTTTTTTCTGTCTTAGATTAATCATGAGATTACCAATTCCCTGAAGAACTGAGTGTTTTACTTACGAGCATATATCCTTTTGGATCTCATGTTATATCCACATTCAGGGCATATATGAGTATCAACAGGCTTCTTTTTCGACTGTAATATATTTACAGTTATCTAGTTCAGAATAATCACTGATGATAATGTCAGGATCAGAAATACTAAAAAAAGTTGTAAAATATCTTTATCCATATAACCTCCTTATAAAAAGACATCGAACATCTTTTTATGATAAGGAAAATGGAAAAAGGGATGAAAACTCACTAGGAAATCATCCCTTAAATTTTTGAATACCTGTCCCCAAAGTGGTCCCCCAAAAGTTTAGTCCCCAAAGTTTTTGGAGACTCCAAAAGAAACACCCAAGTGTTCTTTTTAGTTATAGAAACATGACGAATAAAACTATTTTTCTTCCGTATAAGGTTTCCAACCTTTACCAGGTTCTGAAACTCTTCATGAAAATTTGTCCAAGCAGAAACCATCTCATCACTAATCTTATAATCACGAACTTCATCTCTCCAGCAACGACTCAACGTACCAAACATGTACCATAACTCTGCAGAGTGGAAAGCACCCGCATCATCTGACGTGTAACTTACTGATTGAATAAATAAAAGATATTGTCGGTTTCCCATGATGTTCATTTCTTAAGTTCGCAAAAATCAATCATACTCTGATAGTACTTAGACTTACGCATCGGTTCATCAACACCTAAGCCAAAATCATTACCATTAGCACCTATGATATACGGTATATTCTGAACATCCCCGCGCTTTGCAAGTTCATCCAAAGTATCCTCTAGCACAAAACCATCCACCACTGGGCCCAAACAGCAAGCGATTATCATGTTTAGAAAGCTTTTGGTAAAATATCTACTAACTTCTGAGCCGGGAATTTGACGTAATGCTTGAATATTCTTCGCACCCACAAGCTTCATAATCTCTTCCCCCGTCTCATAAGCTTCTTCTACCGTCTTATGTTTGAAGATAGGGTTATCCACCCCTGCACCGCTCTGTATAATAGCCTTGGCAATCATCCCACGTGTTGTAGGACTAGAAATTAACGTCTGTACACTGATAGCACCAGCACTTTGTCCAAATAAAGTAATATTATCAGGATTTCCACCGAAAGCTTCAATATTCTTACGAATCCAACGAATCGCAAATACTTGGTCTAAAATTCCATAGTTAGATACGCAATGCTGAGGATCTTCTTCCTTCAATTGCGGATGGGCAAAGAACCCTAAATACACCACACGATAATTAATCGTTACAAGAATCACATCATTCTGTACAAATGCTTTCTGCCATCAAACGGGGCTTCATTCCCACAACCATGGTCAAAATGCACCACCATGAAGCCAAATTGCGACCGATAGCCATGTTCTGATTTACGGTTTTGGTGCCCAGATATTTAAGTACAAACAATCCTCACTCATTTCTCAGGATAAGGATATTGTTCATAGTTATAAAACTCTTTACGATAGAAACGGATTCGATGCCTTAGGTTGGGACAGATTTTACTATATTCCAAAGCATCTCTAACCCCCAGCCAACGATCAGGTGCCTGTGGCGAACTAAAACGGAGATTCCGATTGGAGGTTTTGCGTATGGTACACCATAAATATCAATTTTGATTCTGTAACTTCCCACGCAAGATACCTTGTTCCACTTTTTATTTCAACTGTTTTCATCAAAAACCTCCAGTTCGAATGTTACTCATATTTTCATCATTATACCATTTCTATTTTTAAACTAATGAAGAATACATGAAAAAGAGGCCCGCTGGCACAGGTCTCGATTTCTTTTTATTTTTGGGAGGGAAAGAAATTTATAATTTCTCTGTCATTTAAGACACTTATAATATACCCAAACCATAGTGAGATATAGGTGAAATCGTGAAATATTGTGAAAGTGTATTTTTCATATAATTTTTCTAAACTTATTGTCAAAAATGCTTATTTTATCGTACTTTAGTAATTTCACTCATTGTTATTATCAATAAAAATAGTTTCATAATCTATGTAATTTATTTTCAGAATTTAGAATAATTATTCAAAAACATAGCAACCCTAAAGCATTTTTAAATGATAGAGAGGTGCTTACTATAACAAACCCATTAAAAAGCATAATATTAAATATGGTGGTCTAATATGCATTCCTAATGTATCATTCATGATTTCTACGTCCTCGTAGCTCAGTTGGATAGAGCGACTGCCTCCTAAGCAGTAGGTCGTGCGTTCAAATCGCATCGAGGACGCTATAGATATGACTCTAAGCCCTTCTTCATCAGGGCTTAGAGTTTATCTCTTTAGTTTTCGAAATAAGATAATGTGTTTTATAAAGTATAAATAATCCTCCAATTTTTACATTAAATTTGGAGGATCACTTCATTTCTACTATTTTTTTGAATGGTTAGCCTATTTTTCTGGGAATTGGTAGCATTTGAATAAATAATGATTTTATATCTGCATATCTTCTGCTTTTTGCCCATCTCATTCATACCTTTCAGTCCATAGGAGCGTCTCTTTACACAGTTTACCATCTCTAGCATTTGTTTTAACGATGAAAGATTATATGGACCAGTTGGACTATCATCAACCGCAACGTAGTATTCTTTTTGTAGATAGTCTCGGCGGCAAAATTACTATTCTCTTTCTTAGAAACCAATCTGGTATATTCACTTCACCAACATTTTCAATAACTGGCTCAGATGAGATGCTCATATGTACCTTCTATATTTTGTTTTTTCTGCAAATTTTATCTTCAGTGAAATTAGTAAATATTTTCCCTACTTTCTCAAAAATTCCAAGTTTTTGCTTATCCTTCATTTCTTTAATATTTACTTCATTTTGTGCCTTTAAAGCTTCCGAAGTTAAATCTTTGGTTACTCTTTTAGTTCAATATATCCTTCACTTGTTTTATCAATATCAATAGATGCAATATCGACGTTTGTTGCATGTTACACAAAGTCGTTAAAAATCTCAATCTTATATTGCTTTCAATTAATGAGTTAATATCCTCTATTCGTCTTTTCAAGATTTGTATAACAGGAATATCATAATCAGAAGGAGCATTTGCAACAGTGTTCTTTACATATCTAGAAACAGAGTCTTTGACCTGATTATTGAAGTCAATTAGTGAAAAATCAATTAGGCGATGAAGTTTAATGAATTGATTTATATCAGTAATTTTAAAAAGTTAGTTCCCTTAACTGCAACAGGAACAGAAAAATCTGTAAATCTAGGATCAAAAACATCAAAATAAGGAACTACAACCTTTGCTGAATAATTTGTGCCAAATTAATAAAATATACTTCAGCAGGAAATTGTGTACCTCCTCCGTAAGCTAATCCTACTAGACCAGATATTAGCGGCAAGTTCTCTGTAGACAATATACAATCTGCAGGGCCTTCAAATATAGTCTTGAACACTTCCTTCTTTTCCACTACATACAAATACAGCAACCCTCACCATCTTTTACTCTTAGCGGAGAACCCCATCGAATAAAATCTTCTCTACTACTTTTCCTAATTCAGCATTATTGGGATGCCATTTCCACATCAAATAATCTTTTTGGTCACATCGTATTATATCTATTAGAGCCACTATTATTTTTTCAACATGTTAATTTCCTCCTAAAGTTTTTTATCTATCTGTGAATACCTGATAATTATTGAAATGCCCTTAACACAAACGAAGCAACAATTACGCAAATAACAATCAATGCAATTCTTGTTGTTTGCTTTCGTTTTGTCTCCGCAATTTGTCCAAAATAATTTATAGATAATCTGATACGCATCTTTAGCTATATTATCTCCCGGAAATAGTATTTCAGCTTGCTGATAGAGCTGTTCTACTTTATTTCCTCCATATTTTTGCCCATTCAAAGTTACTAGCTGAAGCCCCATCCATTGTTATTGCAAATAGTTTATCTTTTACAAAAATAAGTGCATCAAGAATACTTTGCCGATCATTTGGAAATGTATAGTTCTGAACAAAACTTTTTTTCTCAGCTTCCACCATTCCTCTCCAGACTATTTTTCTTTTTTGCTTGAATAAATCAGCAAAGGAATACAAATTGTGTAAATATTTAATATTATCCAACCAATTGTTTAGCATTTCAAGTTTCCCAGCCTCCACTTTTTGCAGTGCAATATTTTTATCATATTGAACAATTCTTTCAGAAAAACTCTGATATTAGATTTGCTATTTTCAATATTACTAATTCTACTCCACAATCCGGACATTTAGCAGTGTAGCTATCAATAATTACCTAAATTGGGACACTTTTTATCTGTCCAGCAAATGATTTGTCTTTGAACTGACTCAGTCCTATCTGTTGGTTCCCCACATTTCGGGCAATATTTTGAATCTGCTGATACTTTTCTCCACATTTAGAGCAATTAACCAAATTTTTTAAAAATCATACTAAATCCTCTTATTTTCTTTCAACAAAATATTTTATCATCTTCTGATAACTTGATAATTCATAGGCCTTTATAAACTATTCTAGAGTAGGTCTTGCTATATTTAACTCCTTGCAAAGCTCTATCTTTGTAATTTTTCTTTCAAGATAGTCATTATAAAGATCTATAAAAGTTTCTTTGCTGACTAAAGTTGGTTTGCCTTCCAATGAGTTTTCCTCTCCTTTTGCAATTGCACCCTTCTCGTTGTTTTTCAGTGATGTAATCAATCCAATTATTGATTCGATAATATTTATACCAATTCAGAATCAATATTAGTTGAATCATAGTTTTTCCTTTTCAGAATATAAATTTACTTGTTTAGAATGGAGATATTTCATAATTTCAAGTAATCCTACAGTAGTCCTTGCCAATCTAGAAAAATCACAGACATATAATTTGTCTCCTGCATTCAGTTTATTTATCAAATTGTAATAACTGATTTCCAGAGTCCATTTTTTAGCGAATTATCTTCAAAAATATATTTATCAATTTGGTGTTTCTCCAAAGTTTTGCGGATTTTTGAGTAACCATCTATTGAAACTCTATATATATCCGTATCTCATTAACTCCTCCGAATATAATTATAGAATAATATGTAAATTAAATAAACTTTATTTTTACATTTTAAATGTTATATTTAACGTATTTTATGCGTTGTTTTTAGCGATATGTTTCTGAAATCAAAAATCTATTGTAAAAATGTGATAAATTTTAACTCATTTTATGCTATATCATTGATTAGATGTTAAATAGTATTAACTAACAGATTCCAGATAATGTACTACCTTAAACTATATTGAAGAAGACATATGCAACAAAGAGGCTATATACCTTAAGTAAATTTTTTAGATTCACTTAAAGAATATGGCCTCTTTTAACATTATGGCAAGATTTCTAACCAATATCCATCTGGGTCTTCAATAAAGTAGATACCCATTGCTTCATTTTCAAAACAAATGCAACCCATCTCCTGATGCTTTTTATGTGCAGCTTCAAAAATCATTCTGTCCAAAATGCGAGATGGAATTCGCACTCACCCTAAATCATATGGCTGAGGATGGTCTTTAAGCCATGTAAGCTCCAACTCAAAATCGCCAACCTCACTCTTTAAATACACAATAATAAAATCATCACTTGTCTTTCTTCTTACCTCGTGTAAATCAAGAGCTTCGTTATAGAAGCGGATGGATTTATCCAAGTTGGATACATTCAAATTCTCGTGAATCATCTTAAATTTCATATCATTTCTCCTTTCGCCGTCTCGGTATTTTTAATGCGATGCTGATATTGTGGGTATTCTGTGATAAAAGCGCTGAATCACACTAGGTTCTCCCCAGTAGTGGATTGGAAAGACGGCATCACAGTCCACATTTTCTAGAAAATATAATAACCCATCGGCGTAGTGTGCTTCTAGTCTTGGGTCAAGTGGAACAAAAGCAACATCAAAATGTCTACCCTTAATTTTTCCAATCTCCGTGTGATATATAGTGCGAAGTTCTAGGTTTTCCTCTTCCGGTTCACCTTCCCAATACCAATCGTTTAAATCGCCACCATGGTAAATCATTCCTTCATCCGTACTCACAATGAATGCGACACCACTATCGTTTGAAAGTAGAGTCTCAACTTGAATTCCACCATCAAACTGATAGCACTCATCAGGTTTAACAAAGCTATGCTTTATCTTCGACAATCTATTTTCATCACTGATGTCGCTTGCTAGTATGGCTTGATAACGCATCCCCCTCTGATTGAGAAGATCAAATATCAACGGATTATAGTGATCATTGTGAGAATGACTACAAAAGACAATTACTTCCTTTTCCTTATCGAGAGGTGGTAGCTCTCCCTTGTAGTAATCAAAGATACAGTAGCAATCTTTGATTTCGACTAAAATACCACTGTGATCTAGATATGTTATTTTCATAGTATCACCTCCTTTGGAATTAACCCACTAACTATCCTATATTACCTAAAAATCAATAGATTAATTTGTATATTAAATATTTTATCCCACTTTTCAAACTTAATAATCATGATTTTTATATATTTTTGCCTACTAATATTTGAGAACAATTTACATAAATTACACTAATCTTATTATTTCAGTTTTCTCAGTAATATCATTAACGATTACTGTTTCTTTATTACTTACAATCTCAAACCTGTAATTCTCACTTTTGCTTACCACCAAAAGTAATTTCTTGCATATTCTGATGGCAGTATCAATCTGATCTAAACTTTCTAGTTCATATATCACTTCAAAAGCTTCATCAAACCAGTTCATATCAAAAAGAGCCGGATTATCATCTCTAAGTTCTACTTCAAATAAACGAATCTTATCTCTTTCTTCTTGGTCCGCTTCTCCCCAATCTTCTTCAAATAGACGTTTACTACTCTCAATTGAATCAAAGAAGTAATTACTTTCAATACGATTTGGAAGTCCAGGAAATTCATTCTGTCGTACATATTCAAATAATCCTTCAGTTGCCCATTTTACAGAATAAGTATCCATATTCTTCATATTAAACTTTCCTAATACAGCCCGCATGTATTGACCAGACAAACAAAGATTAAAAAAACATTCCTTGTTTTGTTTCAATGCTATAACAAACGGTCTTACAAGTTCTATATTCTTTTTGTAATCATTAATTAGTCTAGTTCCAACTTGAGCAGTATCACTAGAATGATAAACTTTCATTTCCCTTCTCCTTCATTTATATAGTCTTTTTGATTCATGATTCCTCAAAGATAAATGCTTGTGCAAACTCTTTATAACCAATTGATTTAGATACTTGAATCGATGCAATGTTATCTAAAGCACATTCCCATTGAGGAACAATACCTGATTGAATATGGTGATGTGTTGCTAGGGCTGCACATAATTTTGCATAGCCTTTTCTTCTATACTCTGGTAAAGTTACTATTCCTGTATGTTGAATATATCCCTCCATATATGGCATATCTGGAGCATCACATAACGCTATAAGTTCATCATCAATGATATATCCAAAGAAAAAACCTTTATCTACTCTTTCTTCAAAATAGTCTTTAAGCCAACTTGTTTCAGAAACTGATGGATATGCTTTTTTAAAAAAATTCTCAAACAGCGGATAATCATCTCTTTTCAGCATTCTTGCATCTTTATAATCAAAAACACACTCCTCTACAAACTCCATTAATTGATATGTTTTCAAAGGATAAGACTGGTTGATTGTAGCAATCAATTCCTTTACATCTGTTAGTTGTGTAAGTTCATCAAAATAAGGTTGATATTTAGGTGAATAAGATACAATACAAAGCATCCTCTTTACATAAAGATGTATATCAGAGTATTTACATCCAAATCCTTTTTAAAATACGGCTTCTTTCATCAGTACAAACAAACTGTATACCATGTTCAAAATTACTTACCCTACTCCACAAAAAGCAAGAATAATAATCATATGTTCTTTTAATTTCTCTAGCATCTATTTTTCATACAATCACCCTTCCACAAAAGATTTTTCCACTACTTTTCTTTGAACTACAAATTCTTGGCTTAAGTACATATTCTTTTGGAAATCTGTTCTAGTTCCTCTGGATGGAAAACTTTTCTAATTCTAATTATATTCAAAAACATCACATTCTAATCTAGAAAGAATACTGTATCAAAAATTTTTTAGTAGTTTCTCACTGCTTATTTTCCTCTATTATAAGAAATTTTTATTCATCTCTTACATGCTACATCATTTTTCATGAAATCACATAGTATTTTGTTAGCACTCTGTAAATGGATGTGCTAAAATCTTTTTATCCGAAAGGAGTTTTTATATATGAATGATAACAAGAAGAAAAACCTCTTTGTGTACTACTACGCATTTGTTGCAATTGTATTAGTATTACTCAACTTGGTTTTACGACCTGTACTTCAGCAGGCACAAATTGAAGAAGTTCCGTATAGTACATTTATTCAACAAACCACCGATGACAAAATTGATGAAGTGACGATTGAGTCTTCTCAGATTACATACAAGCTCAAAGATGGCGATACAGTATATTCTACTGTAAAAATAAATGACCCTGATTTAGTCGATCGTCTCGAAAGTCATGACGTGAAGTTCTCTGGTACACGTGTACAACAGGGTTCTCTATTTATGAACATCTTCTTTGGTTGGATTCTTCCAATCATCATTGCAGTAATGTTAATGCGCTATGTTAACCGTACAATGCAAGGTGGTGGAAAAGATTCTCCACTTGGAGGTGGAGGCCTTGGTGGAATGTTCAACCTAGGCAAATCAAATGCACGTGTTTACGATAAGGATAAGACAACAATTCGTTTCCATGATGTTGCGGGTGAAGATGGCTAAGGAAAATCTGCAGGAAATTGTGAAAATTACCTACATGATCCAAATCAGTTTAAATCCATTGGTGCGACTATGCCAAAGGGTATTCTCTTAGTTGGTCCTCCAGGAACAGGTAAGACCATGCTTGCAAAGGCAGTCGCAGGTGAATCAAACGTACCATTCTTCTCTATCTCTGGTTCAGAGTTTGTAGAGATGTTTGTAGGTATGGGTGCTTCTAAAGTTCGCAGTTTATTTAAAGACGCAAAAAGAAAAGCACCATGTATTGTATTCATCGATGAAATCGATGCACGATTGATAGTAAGCGTAATGCAGGTAACTTTGGCGGTAATGATGAAAGCGAACAAACATTAAACCAGTTACTAACAGAAATGGATGGATTTGAAGGTAATAACGGTATTGTCGTACTCGCAGCTACAAATCGTCCTGAAAATCTAGACCCTGCCCTACTACGTCCAGGAAGATTTGACCGCCGTGTTCCAGTTGAGTTACCTGACCTTCAAGGTCGTGAAGATATCTTAAAGGTACACGCAAAGAAAGTTAAGGCAGAGCCAGGCATTGATTACAATGTCGTTGCACGCATGGCTTCTGGTGCCTCTGGTGCAGAACTTGCACATATCATCAGCAAGCTGCTTTTACGTGCTGTACGTGAAAAGAGAAATGCAGTTAGTCAGAAAGACTTAGAAGAAAGTATTGAAGTCGTTATTGCAGGATACCAAAAGAAGAATGCAATTCTAACGGATAAAGAAAAACTAGTTGTTGCATATCACGAAGTTGGACATGCATTAGTTGCGGCACTACAAACACATAGTGCACCTGTACAGAAGATTACAATCATCCCACGTACAAGTGGTGCTCTAGGCTATACAATGCAGGTGAAGAAGGTAACCACCCTCTTTACACAAAGTCTGAATTAGAAAAATCATTGCGACACTTACAGGTGGTCAGTGCAGCGGAAGAAGTTGAATTTGGACAAGTTACTACAGGTGCATCCAACGATATTGAACAAGCAACGAAGATTGCTCGTGCCATGATTACCCGTTATGGTATGAGCGATGAGTTTGATATGGTCGCAATGGAAACTGTAAATAACAAATACCTTGGTGGTGATGCATCACTCGCATGTTCAGATGGTACAGCTTCAACAATCGACCAAAAGGTTGTAGCTCTCGTGAAACAACAACACGAAAAAGCAAAGCAACTATTAACGGAGCATAAAGCAGATCTTGATCGCATTGCACAGTTCTTATATCAAAAAGAAACAATTACTGGTGAAGAATTCATGGAGATTCTTGAAAAGAAAGAAGACTTTGAATTACCAGCAGTACAATAGCCTTCACATTCGTGAAGGTTTTTCTTTTTACCAAAAGAAAAAACCGGTATTCACCGGTTAAAAGTTTCTCGCTTCGATGTCCATCACCATGTTAACTCTGCGTTCATGGCGACCACCTTCAAATTCAGTATTCATGAATTCATCTACAAGCATCTTCGCTGTTTCGATTCCAATCACTCTTGAACCAAAGGCGATGATATTTGCATTGTTATGTAATCTTGAATATCTAGCACTATATGGTTCAGAGCAGATACATGCACGAATGCCCTTCACTTTATTACATGCAATACCAATTCCAACACCAGTTCCACAGATTGCGATACCGCGTTCTACTTCTCCATTCACAACAGCCATTGATACCTTTTCGCCCCAGATAGGATAATCTGTACCTCTTCCGACAAATCTGTACCATAGTTAATAACTTCATGTCCTTGTGATTCAAGATACGCAACAAGTTCCTTCTTCATCTCTACGGATGCGTGATCATTTGCAATACCGATTCTCATGCGGCTACCTCCTTTTTCAAATCTGAATGATTTTGTCTATACCATAGCAAGAACGCTCCTGCTAAGAATACAAAGATTGAAATAAACTGTGATGTGGAGAAAATCCAAATTTGTCCACGAATTAAATCACCACGTAAGAACTCTACTAAGAATCTTCCTAATCCATATAGGACTAAATACCACGCTGCTGTATCTTCAGGGTGCTTACCTTTTAATAAGTTTCTTAGTAAGAAGGCAAAGATTAAGAAGTTACCTGCCGAAGAAATTAACTCTGTAGGAATAACCTTGATACCAGCACCAGGGCCTAAAGATTCTGCCGAGAATTCTACACCATACCAGGCTGTTGTTCGAATACCATAACAACATCCAGCAAAGAAACATCCAATTCGTCCAAAACCTTGTCCAAGTGAAACAGCAGGCATTAGTACATTTGCATACTTCATGAAGTCCCACTTCTTCCACTTACAGTAGATCCACGCCGCAATAATACCAGCGATGATTCCACCATAGACCACAAATCCTTCATTACTCAAAATCACTACAGGATTCTGTACGAATGAGATCCCATACCGTAAAGATATAGAGCAACTTCGCTCCAATAAATCCAAAGATGATGATAAAGAAAATCATTCCATCAATCTTTTCATATTCTAGTCCTTGTTTCTTTGCTAGACGTTCTGATAACCAAAACGCAAACAATATACCAACTGCAATCAGCGAAACCATATCCATGTACAGTTACAGGACCAATTTTAAAACGAGTCAGTAAACATTAAATACTTCTCCATGTATCTATTTTAAGTGATTGTATCGAAAATGAGAAGTCAGGCTATTCCGACTTCTCTTCTTCCGTATTTTCTTTTTCTGTTTCTTCTGTAGTTTCTTCTCTTTCTTCTTCCACTTCCGCATCGATAATCTTTCCGTTTGCTTCAAAACTCTTTAAGAACTTATGGAATTTATCTGCGATAAATAAGACTACGAAAATATCCGAAACACCACAATAAACCAAACTAACACCAATCACAACAAACAAAATCTTCTGTAGTTCAACACCTGTTAAGAAGAACATGACTACAAAGCCAAGTACGATAGATACAGCTGCTAATACAATGTACGTTGCGTATTGAGATGAACCAATACGTTTCGCAACGACTGCATTTTGTAACTTATCAAAACCATCCGCAACGATTACAAGTCCTAGCAAGATTGGAATGATATCTAATAAGATTTGTTGTTTAAAGATAATGATAAGACCAGCAAATATTGCCATGATTCCGATTGAGAATTCATTACGACGCATAACTTTCTTTACATTGATAACAAAGTATGTTGTAAGAGAAACAATACCATATACAACTAATGCGATACCCAACACATACGCAATCAGATCTCTACTACTACTGGATAAACGATTAATAATAAACCTGCAAGAATATATCCAATTCAACTAATATAGATCTCCATTTAATTTGTTTTAACATAATAAACCCCTTTTCCCCTTAGAACTATAGTATCACCAAAATCATAAAAAGAAATAATAGGCACTCATCTTCTTAGCAAAAACTCATATAATTAATTGTGCGCACTTTATTAGGTCAGTTTTTTCACTATTATGTAGTGCACATATTTTTCAATTATATAAAAATAGTGTAATATCATAGGATATTATTTATCATTTTCCAATTATATAAAAATGGCGTTTTATATAATTGAAATATCATCTATCTGCTTATGATTTATAAAAAGAAAGATTTTTATATACACATCAAAGTTTTAATCTCTTTGATTATTAGTTGTTAAATTACATGCTTTTGTTAGTATTAGCCCATCGTCCTTAACAATGATAGGATTCTTTTCTAGCAAAGGATTATCATCTGTAACGATTGTATACTCACAGGTCTCATCACCATTCGAACATGTCTTCGACCGTATTAAATATAGTTGTAATGCTTGTATCATCTGATGATCCATATTACAAAAATGTGGCAAGATTTCCATCATCCCATGTTTCTCACAATAGTCTTTAATTGGACATCCTCTTAGTACGAAGTGAATGCCATCCTCCATATCATGTTGTGCTTCCATGCCCCATGTATTATGCCAATCATTGTGAAGATGTGGCTCTAGTTTTTTCTGATATTTATCTAAAGAGCGAATAATAAGCTTTCGTATAAACTTTCTTTCAAGCAAAAACTTACCTGGAATTTTACGAAGAGTATTCAAACCATCTTCCATAACATCATGAATTACAGTATTGATTTCTTCCGTTGTTAAGTTTCTTCCAACCACATCATAGAGAGCGATTATCCACGCTACTTCATAGAGATTATGACTCATTGAATTTGCTTCACCACCAATATCTGGTGCTTCATCTAAGATTTGATTATATCGTTCTTCTATCTTTGCCAATAAGAATTGTACCTATCTACCCCATACCTGTTTTCGCAAGTAATGACAGGCACATTTCATTCTCTTTTGATACTTTCTTCTAATTGTTGTCTTTTTCTTTCTGACTTAGTATTCTTATCACTATTCTTCAATCATACTTTAATCAAAAACACACCTAATAACTTCATTATTAGTTCAAATTTAAGCTTAACTTCAGTTTTAGATTAGCACAGTTCACTATAACTAACTAAATGTAAATTCATATATTCAAATTTTTATATCTGGTAAATAAATAAAAAACGACTCTAAGGTCGTTTTTATCGTTCAGTGGAGCTGAGGAGGTCGAACCCGTCCAAGAATAGTCCCACATTTGCGCATCTACAGTTTATCTCACTGTAGTAAGACCAATATACAACAGTGACGAGAGTTATTGAATTTACCTGTAAATTGTCGGGTTCTACAGGCATTGGGTTCACTATATCCATTTATTTACGCAATCAATACAGAATGGTTAAAAGTGTTGATCATTGCTGCAACGCATCTAGCGTTCTTTAGGCAGCAAAAAGCGAAACTATTTGTTCTATTTGTGTTTAAATTTATTTGGTGATAAGGTCACACACCACTGCGCACAAATCAAACATAAACCTGTCGAAACCACTGACAGCCCCATTATTTGTAACGCAATTGAATATATCACGCTACAGGGTTCATTGCAAGTACCTTGCTAAAAATGAAACTATGAGTTTAAAAGAAAATGGAGTATTACCCCATCTTCTTTTCTTAACTCATAATATGCACCTATCGATTTTTGTACTATTTCGAAACATGCATGCAACAATTGAACGTCGTACTGGCAAGAAAATCTACATGAATAACTTTTTGATACTGTTCTATTGATTTTCTCTATGAGTAACGGTTGTGCAGAGATGCGCCACCAATCGCTAGTTTTCTCTGGATCAAAGATTGTTTGAATATTGTAAAGTTGCACTGCCAGTTTCATACAATACTCATCTAAGGCATTTAAGACTTGTTGATTTCCATGATTTGCCATTTCAAAGATTTCTTCACCGCAAAACTTTTCTTTTACTCCTGAATGTTTTTGTACACATTGTAAATAGTCCATTAATGCCATTTACTATTGCCCGGGAATATGCAAAGTCCGGCTTGTGTGGTGCGTCCACATAGATACAAGACACCCCTCACCCACGAAAAGTGCTTACCATGATGAACTTGCTTATTCTTTGATAAGGCATCCACTAATACCAGTGCCTAAAATAATTGCCAGAGAATCATCCACATCCTGTAGTACACCATACCCTACTTCTGCCATACCTGCACATTTTGCGTCATTACCAATCCATACTGGCACATGATATTTATTTGTGAAGTATGCTTCTACTGGTTCATTTTTGATGTATAGTAACGCTCCACCAGTGATTGCGACACCTCTTTTCGGAATCGATTCGTCCCGCATACTGATAGCGATACCGTCAATATCACTTGGAATAAATGAATCAATTACATCATACAAAATCTTGTATCACATATTTTGATTTAGCAATATTGATAGATTCATCAACCGGTGTTTTTACTTTACCTTTGAAAAGAACTCTCGATTCTCATCAAATACTGCATATTTGATGGAACTACCACCAATATCAATCCTCATGATTATTATTTGATCCTCCATGCATCAAGGAAAGAAAATATAGAAACTTATGCTAAATCTTCTCCATTTGATGCAATCACCTTCTTATACCAATAGAAGGAATCCTTACGACTTCTAGAATAATCTCCTGTTCCATCATCCTGTTTATTAACATAGATGAAACCATAGCGCTTACGCATTTCACCAGTACCTGCAGATACTAAGTCAATGCAACCCCAAGTAGTATACGCAATTAAGTCAACGCCATTATCAATTGCCTTAGACATTGCTTCGATATGTTGGCGATAGTAGTCAATGCGAATGGACTCATGGATACTACCATCTTCTTCCACTGTATCAAATGCACCTAAACCATTTTCAACAATGAGTAATGGCTTTTCATAGCAGGTCGCACATCATCTCTAGATAGTACTGTAAACCTGTTGGATCAGTTGCCCAACCCCAGTCAGAGTACTGAAGATATTCATTTCTAGCGCCTGCAGAGAAGTTACCTGATACCTTATCTGTAACGTTATGTGTCGTTACAACAGTAGACATGTAGTAGGAGAAGGAATACATATCAACAGTTCCCTTCTTTAGGTCTTCCAAGTCTTCCGGTAAGATTTCTAGCTTCACATTATGATCTTTCCATAAACGTTCAGCGAATGTTGGATACTTACCTTTGCATTGTACATCTCCACAATAGAAAATATTCTTTTCCCATGTATGACGATTCAACAAGATATCCTTTGGATCACAAGTCATTGGATAGAATGTAATACCACAGATCATGCATCCAATCTTATTCTCTGGATCAATTTCATGACCAATCTGCACGGCCTTTGCACTAGCGACAAACTGATGATGTAATGTCTGATATGCATTTTGGAAGTCTGTATCTGTAACCTTCTGTCCAAACATATCTAAGAACATGATTGTATTATTAATCTCATTAAATGTTAACCAATACTTTACAAGTCCTTTGAATTCTGTAAAGCATGTTTTCGCAAAGCGAACATATAAGTCAATTAGCTTACGGTTCTTCCAACCACCAAACTTTTCTTCAAGATAGAGTGGTGTATCAAAATGCCAGATTGTTACAAGTGGCTCAATATTATACTTCTTCAATTCATTGAATACATTACGATAGAATTCAATTCCCTTTTGATTTGGTGTTTCCTCATCACCATTTGGATATAATCTTGACCATGAAATGGACATGCGGAATGTTTTAAATCCCATCTCGGCAAATAATGCGATATCTTCTTTATAGTGGTGATAGAAATCAATACCATCATGGTTAGGATAAAGATAACCATCTAACACAGCATAATGTGCACCTTCTGGAATACCACCAGCCATTTCTGGTTGTGCTTGTGGATTTCCATCTTTATCGATATACGTCACAAGGCGCAGAGAATTTACGCTTCCTCCTGTTTTAACATCTGTTAAGGCTGGACCTCTTCCATCAACATTCCAAGCACCTTCACATTGATTTGCGGCTGTAGCACCACCCCATAAAAAATTCTTAGGAAAACTCATTCTATTTACCTTCTTTCTATTTCAATATTTTCGCTGTTAATTCAATTTATACTTGTTGATAGTTTCTCAACTAAAGTAAATTCTTTTTAATTCTGTATTCCAAAATATGCAAAATCTTATCCTCTCAGATTAGTAACATCTACGATACAAATGAATACTTTTACAAAGAAATGACAAGTTAAATATACGTTTTTATATCCTCATCATATGTATACAAACGTATTTGATTTGTTTGTATATATTCTTTGAATGCATCGCTGACTAGCATATCTACTTCTTGCATACGTGGCGTTGTCAGTGAGGAGACAGAAGTAATGTATTGGTCTAAGTAGCCAGGATGAAATACCATCATATGATAGCCATCTTCCTTGGCTTCTAGTATCTTTAGAAATGATTGCATTGGATCATAATCTGGAAACATGCTATCCATATGCATGTACATTGGTTTCCCATTTACAATCATCGGACTACCATCAAATGTCATATTTAATGTTTTTAAGTGATGTCTTTCACCAACGATTTCAATCGCCTTCATAAGATTTTGACTCATGACCGCATGTGCTTCAAAATATGCAGGTTCCTGATGGGTAATTTCTTTAAACCTTTCATATTGTGCTTCCACTTCAATAATAGCTTCTTCTAATACGACAAAATCTTCTTTTGCTTTACGATATTCTTTGCTTGATTTAAACTCACCATTTTTATTCACTAAACTTGGTATTTTTGTTGGATTACTGATAGGTTTACCCACACATACATTTGTATGTTGTCCAAGACAGATATCATAATCTTTCACAAGTTCATATCCATGCATAGATGCATGCATGTTTACCATAAACCCAATATTCTTTATCAAACCATTTTTAACAGTCTCAAAGATTCCGTAATTTACTGCTTTGGAAAAGCCCAAATCATCTGCACGTATCATAAACTTCTTCATAATAAACTCCTTAAAAGGATGACGATATACACCGTCACCCTTACACTAATCTAAATCTTTACCTTGTGTCGCGATGACTTTCTTATACCAGTAGAAACTATCTTTCTTATAGCGTGCTAGGCTTCCCTTGCCTTCATCATCACGGTCTACATATACAAAACCATAACGTTTACGCATTTCGCCAGTACCTGCAGATACTAAGTCGATACAGCCCCACATTGTGTAACCCATTAGTTCAACGCCATCTTTATTAATGGCGTCATCCATAGATTGGATGTTCTGACGAAGATAATCAATACGATAATCGTCATGAATTGTATGATCAGCTTCTAGTTTATCTTGCCATCCAATACCATTCTCTACAATCCAAATTGGCTTGTTATAACGATAGTATAGTGTATTGCATGCTAAACGTAGACATGCAGGATCTGTTGCCCAACCCCATGCATTTGTCTTTAGATATGGATTCGGAACACCCATCACAAAGTTACCACCCACATTATCCTTTACTTCATGTGTTGTAACAGTTGAACTACCGTAACAAGAGAAACTTAAGAAGTCAGCGGAGTAGTTATGAAGCAATTCATAATCCTCAGGTGTATCATCTAGTTTAATTCCCTTACGTTCGTACTCTTTTAACTTATACTCTGGATAATGTCCACCAGTCTGTACATCAGAATACCAAATTGTCTGTTGTTCACGTTCTAATGCTAGAATCTGGTCTGCTGGATCGCATGTATATGTGTATAGTTGGTTGGTATGCAAACATCTGTCCAATCTTGATCTCTGGATAGTTTTCATGTGTGTAAACTTCACTACTTTTCGCACTCGCAACAGGATTATAGTGCGCCACTGTGCTTTTTGCACGGTCTGAGAAATCAATGATTCCACCAGCCATGTAAGGCATCCAAGACATAATATTAATTTCATTAAATGTTAGATAGTATTTTTACTTTTCAACATAACGCTTAATTACTGTAGTTGCTACTTCTCGAAGAAATCAATGCATTTACGATTCTTCCAACCACCATATTTGATTGTTAAACCAATTGAGTTTCACTAGTGAGATAGTGTTACAAGTGGTTCAATACCATACTTCTTACACTCATCAAATACATCATCATAGAACTTCAAACCTGCTTCATTTGGTGTTTCATCATCACCATTTGGGAAAATTCTCGCCCAGTTCATGGACATGCGGAATGTTTTAAATCCCATCTCTGCCATTAAGGCAATATCTTCCTTGTAATGATGATAGAAGTCTGTTGCGATATGGCTTGGATAATATTCCCCATCTAAAACTGTTGGAATTGTGCCTTCTGGGATAAAATCCTGCCCAGAAAAGAACATCATAGGTGTACTACCTGTCTCACCTGTTGTAGGATTCTTCCAAGTTACACGACGTGCAACTGTGTGAGAACCATTTGTTAATGTATCACTGGTGTTGATGCCTTTACCATCTTCTTGCCAACCACCTTCATATTGGTTAGCGGCAGTAGCACCACCCCATAAAAACTCTTTAGGAAAGCTCATATTATTAATCCTTTCTGAATTGTTTTAATCTAAATCTGTTCCATCAGATTGAATACACTTTTGATACCAATAGAAACTATCTTTGCGATAACGTTTTAACGTGCCCTTACCTTCATCGTCCATATCTACGTAAATGAAGCCATAGCGTTTGCGCATTTCTCCCGTTCCTGCGGAAACTAGATCAATACAGCCCCATGGTGTATACGCAATTAGATTCACACCATCGTCCAGCGCTTCTTCCATTGCCTTTACATGGGCTCTCATATATTCAATACGATATGGGTCATGAATCTTGCCATCTTCAAATTTATCAATAGCACCCAAGCCATTTTCTACAACCATCACTGGAACTTGATAGCGGTCATAGATCATTGAGGGAGAAACGTAAAACCATCTGCGTCCATACCCCAGCCCCATTCTGAATATTTGATATAGTTATTCTGATAGCCCATCGAAAGGTTACCAGCACCATCTCTTTCAGAATCCTTATGTGTCGTTTCACAACTTGTTGCGTAATAGCTATAGCTGAAGAAGTCCACATGACCTTCTTTTAGAATCTGTGCATCTTTTTCAAAAAGTGAAGCGTCTAATCCTAACTTCTTCCAAGTCTTCTTTGCATATCCTGGATAATAGCCACGTACCATCACATCACCACAATAGTAGAACGAGTCTTGCATACGCTGTTGATTTACAAGAATATCCTTAGGATCACAAGTTAGTGGATAGGAAATCATACCTGCAATCATGCATCCCATTTCAAACTGTGGATATTTTTCATGTGCATATTTTACAACCTTCGCACTTGCGACAAATTGATGATGTAATTTGATATAGGATGACTGTAATAATTCCTTTGGTGCATCTGGCATAAATACCGCAATCATTAATACAAATTGATTTCTATTAAATGTTAACCAATATTTAACAAGATCTTTGTACTCTCCAAAAATGACGTGGCAATACTTCTCGTATAATCCAATTGTTTCTGGATTCTGCCAACCACCTAAATGTTCTTCGATATAGAGTGGGTCATCATAATGTGAGATTGTCACAAGTGGTTCAATACCGTACTTATGTAATTCCTCAAATACGTTTCGATAGAAATCTAGACCTTCTTGATTTGGTTTTTCATCAGTACCATGTGGGAAGATTCTTTGAAGCGCGAGATTGACATACGGAACATCTTAAATCCCCATCTCCTGCAAATAATGGCAATATCTTCTTTGTAGTGATGATAGAAATCTGTACCAATATGATTTGGATAGTAATAGTCATCTAGTACTGCATAACTAGTCACCTTCTGGTAACTTTCCACCAAACATTGTGTATTTACCGGTGTCCCATCCGCGTTTTCGATATGTCACATAACGTGGTGTATCTTTGTATGCCACCCGTAGTAACATCGGTCATTGCTAGACCCTCTTCCACCTTCATTCCATCCAACCTTCATGTTGATTGGCAGCTGTTGCGCCACCCCAGTAAAATCCTTTTGGAAAAGCCATAAGCCTACACTCCTTTTATCGTAATATTCATGAATATTTTTCTTTAAAATGAAGACGTCAGGCAGAAACTCCTAACGTCATCATATACTTTCTATGATTATGCTTTTGCGACTGCTTCTTCAGCAGCTTTCGCTTCTTGTTCCTTCTTGTATAATTGATTGTCATATAGTTTGGAAGAATGGATACCATACAAGACCTGCAGGAATCATCGTTAGATAATCCCAGATTGCATTCTGCCAACGAAGTGTTGATAAGAATGCGCCAAATCCCATAGGCATTAATGTCATAATTGGGACAAAACCTGGAACTAAGAAACCAATCTTATACATGAATAATGTACAAGCCATTACCACAATAACGTTTAATACGTAAGGATACATAAGATTGGGTTATACATAATAGGCATGCCAAATGTGACAGGCTCATTGATACCAAACCAACCAGGTACTAAAGCAATCTTAGATACTGCACGAATCTGCTCAGATTTAGCCTTTAGACCAAAGATAACAAGTGGAAGTGTATTACCCGATCCACCACAAGTTGCTAATGAAGCAAATAGTGCTACCGGATAGAATACAAGTGCACCATAACCACCCTCTGCATAGGCAGCTGCGTTAGCTGCTGCAGCTTGTAACATTAATGGCATTAAGACAGAGATGATAATGATTGTTCCGTGGACTACCAAAAAGCACCATAATAGAGCTGCAAATGGTACTAAGATAAACATACCCGGTACAGATACTAGTGCATTCAAAGGTGCTGATAATACAGCCATGAAGCCTGAACATACACCATATGCACCACCAGTAGCTGTGCTAATTACAACTTCAAGTACATATAAAGGTACGATTGCGAATAATAATGGAAGAATTGCAGAGAAACCATTTACGAGTGATGGAGGACATACATCCGGCATCTTGATACGAATATCTTTCTCTTGGCAGAACTTTTCAATTTGACATACAACAAAGCACACGAAGAAGCTTACGAACATACCCTGTGCACCTAAATATGTAACATCCATAATATTCGCACCAGCTTCGTTTTTACTCCATGTACAAGCCAATAGTACAAAACATACAGCTGTCTGAACTGCAGACATAACTGGTGCCTTTAACTTAATAGACTTTGCATAGTTGAAAGCAATTAATAGTACTATCCAAAGTGCTAATAAGTCCATTGTAAAGTGATATGGTGCATATAAAACGTTGTATACTGCATCACCATTCTGGAACAAACCGACACTGGTCCAACAGCACAAATGATTGAGAAGATTGAACCCACCATGATTGGTGCCATACAGGACATCATGCCTGCTTGCAGTGCTGATAAAAATTTGTTTGATCCTAATGACCAAAGTCTTGCAGTTTGATCATCAAAGGACTGTTAAATACCCATCCATTTTAATTTTCCCCTATTTTCTTTCTAAATTATTTCTGTTGATATAAACGATTCGCAATCTTCATGATATTTGCACAATTACCAACTGCGTAATCGAAGGAAGGAATAGCTTCACATGGAAGTCCAGTATCTTCCTTGATCTGATTTAAGCGATAGCTTACCTGTAGTCCTGTCATGATAATGTCATAATCTTTTATACACATCTGGATACTCGCAAAGACCAACTGCATTGATTGAGTTATCCTCACCGTTTTCTTCCCAATACTTTTCCATTTTTCTTCATGAGAAGACCTGTAGACATTCCACCTGCACAAACTAATAAAATTTTTCATCTGTTTCTTTCCTCCGTATTCTATTTATTTTTGTACAATTCTATTAATTCTTTGATTAATTCCTGAGCGAGCATACTTGTCATTAAATGATCTTGTGAATGAACGAGCAGTACATTTACTTCTGTATGTCCTCCATTCATTTCCTTAAACAACAAGTCTGTTTGTGCTTTATGCGCTAATGTAGATGATTCTCTCGACTTCTTCATCAGTTCATCTCGCTTGCGCAAAATCACCGTGTTTTGCGGCATCCAATGCCGGAAAGCAAATGACCTCGCATCACCAGCATTCACCAATAATTCCAAATGAAATCATTTCGATGATTGTTCATCTGCCTGTTGATTTTCTAATTTTTCTTCAGCCATCTTGAATTTCCCTTTCATCATTTTGTTTTGACAACTCTATTTTGTATATTTCTGCACCTATTGTCAAAGCGCTTTCATAGATATAAAGTCTTATTTTTATACACTATTTTTGTGTATAAAATACTGTTTTCATTGTTTTTATAGATGAAAATATGGTTTTTAGTATTAGTGTATATATATCTGTATCAAAATATACCTAGTGTTTAAATTATACAAATCATGTATACACTAAATACAAAGTGAATACAAAAATGTGTTCTTTGCATGCTATAATACAACCATGAAACTAACAAGAATATTTAATATTACTTCAGAAAGGTTCTATGACTATCTTGGAAGAACAGGTTTTGAACAATATCCAAAAAGTCCTCCAAAACGAAAAAGTCGAAAGAGCGCAATTAAAAAGGACTTACTTATGATAGTAAGCCTGCACAGTGTAAAGTAACCATTGATGAATATAAACGTGGTAGTGTATATCAATCTACAATGCGCTCTATGACCAGTTTTATTCGCGTCACATATCACACAGAGGAAACAAAGGATGGTCTAAAGATTGACTTTGAGCAGTTTGTCAGTGGACACGATGATGAATTGGATCATAAGAATTTCATTGTAAGGTCACTCTACCAATGGATTAGTTTTGGAAGGATGTCACGTACTCTATACGATATGCGCAATGATATCTTAAATAAGCGTGAAGGAATTCAAACCTTCCGTATGCCTCAACCTGAAAGACACAAAGCACTACGTTCATTTCTTCAAAAGAAATTTGGTGATAAAGACGAAACAAATTAAGAGCAGGGACTATCCTGCTCTTTTTCATGTATGCATGTTTTACTATAACTTCTTTAATATCATAATAATTGTTGCGATATGATTATCCTCAATGATTACTTTAAATGCTTTTCTAAAGGTTTTAATATCTTAGAGACAATCTTAAAAGTCATCTGGATACTTATCAAGGATTTCATCTGTCTTCTTATCCCAACTTTGTCTTACACCTTGTTTTGTATTTTCTAATAAACAAGCAATATGTACAAATAGGCCTGCTTTCTGATCCGTATTTAAAGAATACATGACTTCCAATTCATCGACGATAGATGGTAGAACTGTTTTCAACTTAGCTATCGAAATATATTTAAACTGATCTTCCAAGAAAGAATATACCGCTTCATAGTCTAACTGTTTTTGATTGAATCGATTCAAACATCAAGATCTTATCAATATCATCAGGTTTATTTTCAAATACCTTTGTAATCGAAATAAACGGAATTCCTAATAACTTCGGATCGTATGTTCCAACAAAACAATGAATACGATAAATCTTCTTTAAATCCATCACCTGTTGAATTAGTTCTTCACGTCTAGATATTGCAAGAGGAACTGTCTTGATACCAAGATTGGAATGTTGGTCGATATATTGTTTTAACTGGAAAGCACCACCCTCGCCAGTATGGCAAAGTGTAATGATAATTTCTTTTCTCGAATCACTCAGATGCATCATATTCTTTAATTCACGTATTGTTGTATGATAGACGTAATCTAAATCTTCTTCTTGTACACATTTACGTGCTACGTCTATTCCTACTAGTGTAATTGGGAAATAGATATATCGAATCTTGATATTCAGTTCTTCCGAAATCGTATCTAACATCGTTTTAATAGAACCCATATCATAAATCACAATAATACCCTGCCCATCATCGATACGTGTAATTAATTCTTTAATTTCTGTAAAGGCTTCTTTAGAATCCTTTTTCTAAACAAAGATCATAGGAATACACATTGTTTGTATGTGTCAGTGTACTAGTAACTTCACTAAGTGAAGACGCAACACCTTTTCCATGGAAGATATAAAGAAGTACTGGATGTCCCTTTGTGTCCTCTTCATCTTTAATTAGGAACATTGTAATAATAACGATTTCATGAATTGGAAGTTCAATACCAAATTCTTCTCTAAACATCTGTGCAAGCTCATTTGAGATAGCATATTCCTTTGGATAATCTTGAATAATATGTACAACCTGATTATCTTCCAATACAGAGTTATCTAATTTCGCTGTTAGTAGGGAATTCATATGTAAAACATCAAACCCATAGAATACCTGCTGTTTGATATCTCTGTAATTCATGCTTGCATCGCTTTTATGATCTTTGTGACCATGTGAATGATCTTATCATCTACAATCTTGAATAGCTGCTCAATATCATAATCATTATTAAAACTTTGATAATAATTATAACGCTTGAATAAATTTGTAACATGGCTATTCACCCACATGATGGATAGTATCTTTATCAATTCCATGCTTCACAAGTTCTGCATACTGTATACGCATCTCTTCATATAAGTCTCTTGATTTATCATTCTCAACTAACTGATAGTCTTCATCACAGTTATAGATGAATAGTGGTTGTGTGCCCAAAATCTCATTAAACTCAGTAGTTTGGATACGCATACGCATAAGACTTTTCTGTACATCTGCACTGAAGTCATGAATTGTCACCTCAATATTAGAATTAGGGTCATCCATCACACGTACACAAGATGTTGCGCATGCACGCTTGATTTCCATTTCCTAGTCCTCTTACATTGGCGTGACTAAATTCCGTTAGTAATAAAGCATCTAGGACTTCTCGTTTCACTTCGATATTACGTTTTGCATTGTTTGCTTCTATCGTAAAGAAGAAGTTGATTAAGGCAAGTTTTTCTTTCACTGGTCTACTAGCAAGACTAGGAAGTTTAATGATCATTGGAATCTTTTACATAGTTCAGCTAATCCATTTTGGACCACATGACACGATCAAAAATGTCTGATTACAGTCTAAAGAGTTTGACCAGTAATTTCACTAAACAAGGTTCCTTGTTTTCCAAGAAATTTGATAGTTTACTTTTCCCAGTTGCGTCTAGTAAATCCTACGTTATCGATAAATAACATTCACCTCTAGCCCTGGCAAAAAGAGACTTTTCCATATTATCTGGTCTAAAAAGAATATCATTTTAACTTATCGATATTATCTTTATAATGTCTGCAATTAATTTTATATAGCGGTTTATCGGAACTAAAAATTCCAGCATCTTTCCCAAATAAATACATTGCATAGACAAAATGTGTTGTACCACTACCTGGCTTTGCGGTTACAAGAACATTAAGACTCTTATTTGGATATAAAATTGCAGCTTTAGCCACCTGGATAGCATTTAGCAAACTTCCATCAGAACCTATTAACTTTTTGCCTACAGTTTGCTAGATTTCTTTATTTTCCTTTTGTGGTAAATAGTAAAGAACTGGTCTTGTATTTGTTTTATTTAGGGCGTTCTTCTACCAATTCATTTAGAATTGTCGAGATATTTGAACGTTGTAGACCAAAATGTTGCGCAATCACATTGGTATTAATACCTTGCTTGCACGCATCATTTGTCATTAGTTCTTTCTGTATATATTCAAAAACACTATCTTTGGTCGTTTTCATATCGTATACTCCACTATCATTTTCTATCTGGATTATACGATATTATACACTGAATTAATACACTAGAGTATAGTGTATAAAAAATCGAAATCCAATTTTGAATTCCGACTTTTTGATTAATGTAATTTTAATGCTTTTTCCATTGCACGCTTTGCATCGCGTAATTTCTCTGTTTCACGCTTATCGTAGAGATCTTTACCCTTCACATGCAATCTCAAGTTTGGCTCTACCATCCTTCAAGTACATACGTACAGGAATTAGAGTATAGCCTTTAAGTTTTACTTTCTGATGTAGGCGGAATATCTCTAGTTTATGTAACAGTAACTTTCGATCACGTGTTTCATCTACGTTAAAGATATTTCCGTACTTATATGGAGAGATATGCATTCCTTTAATCCAAGCTTCTCCACGATAAATGGAGATATACGAATCCTCGAATTGAATCTTTCCTTGTCTAACTGATTTAATTTCAGTTCCTGTTAAAACAATACCGCACTCAAACTTCTCTTCAAGGAAGTAGTCATGTGAAGCACGTCTATTTAGAGCTACTGTTTCTTCATGCGTCTTTTCTACCATGTGTTATCTTCCTTCCGGTTGATTTCCCTTTATAGAAAGGCTTTTTATCACCTTGTTTTGTATGCGATGATTTTGAACTATCAAATTTGCCACGTTTTTGCGACGTGAATGGTTTTTTATCCTTCTTATCGCCAAACTTCTTAGTACCGAATTTCTTATCTTCTCTTGGTTTACGTGTTTGTGCTGGTCGACGATCATTTGAGAAACGATCACGCCCTGAAGAGAATCTTGATGGTTTCTTAGCAATCGCAAAATCTACAGTACCAGCATCTTTATTCGCATCCACAACTGTTACCTTAATAGGCATACCAATGCGATATGTCTTCTTACGTCTTTGACCCACAAGTTCAAAACGATCTTTATTAAATTCGTAATAGTCATCGTCTAAGTCGCAACACACGATCATACCTTCTACAGTATTCTCTAGTTTTACATACATACCAAAACTTGTAATACTTGAAATAATACCAGAATACGTCTTACCGATTCTTTCATGCATGTATTCTGCAATCTTCATATCTTCACATGCATATTCAGCGTCTTGGCTATTTCTTTCACGGATGCTTGCATGTTCAGCTTGTGTCTTACATTTCTCTAAATCCATTGCACGTTGTTCTAAGTTATCGTTTGCTTGGAAACAATACTTACGTAACATACGATGTACGATTAAATCTGGATAACGACGAATCGGAGAAGTGTGAAGTGTAGATATTCATCTTCTGCTAGACCAAAGTGTCCAACACATGAAGCATCATATCTTGCCTTCTGCATACATCTTAGTAACATCGTGCTTAGTACGGGATATTCTGGAAGATCATGTACAGATGCTAAATATCTCTGCAATTCATTTGGATAAATCGCTGTTTTACCTAATACCAACTTATGTCCCATACCTTCAGAGATACGAACAAATTCTTTCATCTTCTTTGCGGTTGGAGATTCATGAATACGATAGATAGATGGTACATCTAACCACTTCATGTAGTTTGCAACAGATACATTGGCCGCAATCATACAGTCTTCAATCATTCTTTCCGCATGACCACTCATACGTGCATGTACATCAATTGGGCGACCCTTCTCATCCACCTCTACAACCGTCTCTGTTCCATCGAAGTCGATAGCACCTTTCGCCGTACGATTTGCACGAATTGCATCAGCACAATCTCTTAAATCAAAGAAGAGATTACCTAAATGACTATATTGTTCCTGTAATGTTTCATCACCATCAAGAATCTTATTTACATTTGCATATGTCATACGTTCTGTAGAACGGATAACACTTGGGTAGATAGAGTATTCCTCAATCTTACCACTATGATTTACATTCATCTGACATGTAAGTGTCAATCTTTCTACATATGGATTCAATGAGCAGATACCATTACTCAATTCATGCGGTAACATTGGTACAACTCTATCTGTTACGTATGTAGAACAACCACGCGCAAGTGCTTCTTTATCTAAAGCACTATCTTCTGTTACATAATGAGATACATCCGCAATGGAAACCTTTAATACCCAGCCGTTTTCAACAGGAGTTACACTCACCGCATCATCAAAGTCTTTTGAGTCATCACCATCAATCGTAACGATTATTTCATTTGTTAAATCGACACGGTCTTTCTTATCACTTTCCTGAATTTCCTGGGGAATTGTTTTAACTTCTTCCATAACAGCTTCAGGAAATGGTGGATCAATGCCATGGTCAAGAAGAATCGCAAGTATATCTCACTCCTGGATCATCCTTATAACCAATGACACGTTCAACGTATACAACAATTGCTGTGCCATACTTCTGTATACGGCAAAGTCTTCATTCCTTCAAGAGGAGAAAATCTTGGTCATATTTTACTGTGATTAATTTATCTTGAAGCTCATCATCAGGAATAAATTTTAGTCTCTTTTCCACGTGGCAAGAACGTCCAATGATAAAATCCTTTGCACGTGTGATTACGCGTAATACTTCGCCATAGGTTTCCCACGGTTTACAACGAACAAGGACAGTATCTCCATCTAGTGCAGTATTTTTGATCAGTAGGATCAATCTTACAGATTCTCTATCTTCACGGTCTACAAAACCAAGACCATACGATTGATAGAAATTCTACAGTCATAACTCCAGCCTGCTTTTTGTGTTAAATATTGGTTATCATTGCTCTAAATAATAATAATTCACGTTCTAATTCAGATAACACTTGGCTTTACTTTCCACGAAATCTGATAGAAGTCATCCCAAGTGCACTAAAATATCGTCGCTCTACGATTCTTCTTCGATGATTTTCAAATATTCTAATATTTCTCTTTAAATTTTCCATAATTCTTCCTTCTGTTACAGTTCATCTTTAACTGTATTTTATTCTGCACTCTCTGTAATAAGCAATATCTGATAATATGCAATGTTTCTTCGTAAGAAAACCGGCTTTCACCGGTTACTTAATCCTCTTATCGCGATAACTAAAAGCAAAAATGCATTCCAAGTACCAACGTTAGATTAGAAATGACCTTTTCAGATCCTCTTTCTTTAGTGTTGGCAAATAGATTTAATCCACCATTTCAGTAAATGCACTAGAAATACCGTCAGATTTTCCACCCTGTAATAGTGATAAAACAATCAGCAAAGCCGATACAACCATTAATATAGCGTTAAGCATCTAAAAAGCTCCTTTCGCTTGCCACAGTATTATAACATCGGTTTATATTGATGTCCAATATCACTTTATTCCTTCTTTAAATTCTCATCTTCTAGCTTTGACTCTTCTTGGTAACAGACCTGCTCTTCCTTAGCAGGTTGCTCTTCTACTACAGGTTCCTCATTCTTGGTTTCTTCCGTGTGAGTTTGTGCTTCTGTAGCGACTGTTCTTACTTCTTGTCTCTTTATATAGATAACACCAAGAGTAATTACACCAGCTAGATATAGAATATAGCCTAAACCAAAGTGTCCCTGACGCATCACATAAATTGGATTCCAAAGTATAAAAGTAATCAGTGTCGCAAGAATTGATTTTCCTAATACTGCGTCCTTTTGATAATACTCCACGGATAACACCTACTCCCAAGTACTACTGTTGCTAGCGCAAAAGAATGGTTTTCTACCGATGCAGTAACCATCAATGGACCATTGCTCATAAAGCGTAAGAATGGTGAGATAATTAGTGCAATACTTGCAATCGTTACAATCTTATCAAATTATAAAGTGCGTCTGTAATGCAGTAATATACTACCCTTCTAAAACATGGGAGTTGTATCAAATTCATCCTTTTTGATGAATCTAAAATATACAATATACAAGTAAGAGGCCAAGCTAATATATGCTACAATGCGAATCACATTCACAGTTCCGAGTAGCGAAGAATTTCCAGACCTAGGAGATTGAAAAATCAACAATACCAAATGTTAACCATGAATAAAATTCTCTACAACATGCAAAATCCAAAGCAGACTCTGTCATTTGTAGATTTTCAATCTGTTTTATGAGATTTCCAATCATACTAAATAACCATAATAAGTTAACAACTCTTAATGGAATAAATACTTTTTCATTCTTCTTTAATGTAAATACTACTTTCGATTACTGATGAAATCAAAAATAATACCGCTACACTATCTAGTGCATATAAATTTAATTTACCAAAGCTAGGTAACATCTGCAACCTTAAAGAACGTCGCTAAAATGATGCTAGCTGACTGCATAATAATGCAAAGAAATACTTTATTAATTCAGAGTTTTCTCTTTTGTTAAGTCATGAATTAAGTTTTTCATATATCCCCTTTTTATAGTATTAAAACCACTACAAAGCATGAAATAATGCTCTGTCTTTTACAGTGGTGTATACATCATTGTCGATACCAAGAAAAATTAATACAGTCTAAATTCTCTATACTAGTTCCGCAAAAACATGCATGCATAATCAGAACTGTCGGAAAGAAAGATTCCGTAATAGCCTTGTAAAAATCAGGTGAATCACTCTTTCCATCTGATACTCAAGTGCCAATTGTACACTGTCGTAGATAATACCATCTGCATTTGAAACCATAAAAGCGTATGATAGATCCAAGGAATTTGCAGTCCATGTACACTTCACCTGCATCATATCAAGTTTTGTCGATTCTTTGTGGTCTAGTTCTTCTTCTAAACTATCGCATCGACTTCCATCGATCTCAAGCTGACCATAAGCGATATAGCAAAAAGATATTCGTCTCAACATCAGGATGAGGTCTTTTTCAACTTGTGTAATTAGATTCGCATTTAAACTGATAATATGTACTTGATTCACCATATTTCTTTCTACGAGCATCTGATAGACATCATTCGCCATCTGCATACCCGCACTTTTACCCTTTAATTCAATATAGAGATTTATTTCATCTTTTCGCAGTATTAGAATCTCTTCTAATGTAGCGATTCTTACTGATGACCATCAGCTGCAGTAATTCTAAAGCAGTCTCTTCTAAAGTTAGTTCTTGAGTTGTACGTGGGTCATTACATAAACGTTTTCAACATGTTATCATGAAAGATAACGTAGTGACCATCTGCAGTTCTTTGAACATCAATTTTCAGATACAGTGGCACCAGCCCTCATTGCAGCTCGATGACTCTACAGTATTTTCGTCGATAATTCTCCACCACACGTGCGCATCCTCAGTCATATATTCCTGTGAGCAGTCATCGAGATCATCGACCAACATACCTGATAGAGTGATGTCGAGGACTATGGATACGACAACACGAAACTCTTTTGGAACAAAACAGGTATTTTAAACTGGCTTCTTGATATCCTGCAAGTGTCATTCATCATACACGTGTCAGGCACATTGTGCATCTGAATAAAAATCATCGTAAACAGAAATAAAACATCAAGCCGATAATCTGCAATAATTGGGACAGTGATACAAATCTTAACTCATCAATGTGATACATAATGCGATTAGATAATGCTTAAAATCTACTGCTGAGTATCAATACAAACATACTAAAGAACTTTAGATGCGACCAAAACGACCTTTTCAGTTTTAAAGAATAAACTTCTTGGTTCATGCATGGATGTTGCTAGTGAATGGTTATCAAAGATACTCCATGGAAAGTAAATACGTGAATAATGCCAAATAAAAGTCTAAAACGATACTAAACATTACATATGCAAGCATATACAAATGATTTGTGCGTATACAGAATAAATAAACTGTGGTACCGCATGCTTTTGTTAAACGCAAGCCTATCATTTGCAGTATTCAGTGGAATAATAATCGCAAAATATATGCCAACTGATACATCCTCGAAAGTTAATGAACTTTCGTGATATACGAATTGCAGTAGAGATGATTTCCTTCATCTTTTTCTTTTTGATCATATGGATATTACGACTTAATAAAAATCAGGATGATAATATCAGTGCCATGTATATCGTAAATAATATTGAAAGCAATTAAAACAGCCCACCCATACCAACTACGTAATAGAGAGGGCAGTTCCCCACTACTGACAGAGTATACTACCGTTAAGTTCATAATGGAACCAAGAATACCTTCCGCAAAAAGAAACATCATAAACAGAATGATTTTTCGCAGGATTTGATAATATAAGATTTCCGTGTAAACCCATGCCAATAATAGCGGAATGAAGTACTCTATCTTGTGATGGTAAATTCTTGGTTGTTTTCATACCTATTATTTAACCACACTATTACACCATACGCATGGATTATCCATCAAAAGGAAGTATCACGTAGATACTTCCTAATCTAAATAATTTGTTTGCTTATTGTTCCTGACTAAATCAAATAGAACATTTGCGTAAATTGCACATAGCAAGAATCATTGTTTCAATTTCAAATCCTTCATCTGCACTTCATGTTCCACTACCAGAGCGCATATTCACGTTGGAAAGATAGGGATCCAAATGCCGCAAAGTTCTCAAAACTACGAGCATATGTGCCACCACCGATACGTGAGGAGGTGTATAAAGTATCACCACTAAATGCACGATAATTGCTTCAAGCATGATCTGAATCGAGTTCACTGTTAGGGTCATTCAATAGCCACTTAGAGTCATCTACCAGCTCGGTATCAAATGTAATACTTCCTTGATGATATCTGCACTTCTCTTTTAATAAATCACTTCCTTCGCATTCATTTGGATAGCGATAGTCTAATGCGAAGTATACCTTACCATCTTCAATATTGGCTTTACCCATATTGAATGTTAGAGGTCCCATATATGCACCATCATACGCAACCTTTAATCCAACACCATATGGATCCTTCGAATAACTTCACAGCGTTTAAACTAGATTCATCGTTATAGCAACACCAATAAGTTACAGACATCTATCACAGCCGCATTTTACACCCATATAAGGACGAGACGCGTGGAATGACACCATCAATATGATAATGTGCTCCAGACTTCATCCTGATACTTTCACCCGTTAACTCATTGTGAAGTAAGAACTTCCAAAAGTAGTCCTTGCAAGCGGCTTATCAACGAGTAACATCCGCCTTACTGATAACTACATTAAAATGCAGTACCAGACTTCATATACGCGATACAAAGAGTCAATCTTGCCTTGTGCAGTAAAGTCTAAGATACCCTTTTTCTGCATAGATACATGGGAAGATCTGCATCTGTGTCGATACCCATAATTGGATTCTTACGTACTTTCTTATAGTAAAGAATACCAGCAGATGTATTTTTCTTCGTCTGTACCCACAAAATCATTTGAATATTATGTTTTTAACTTTATGGCCCTTGTCCTTTAGAATCTTCATTTCATAATACAGCCCACAATAGCAGGACCCTTATCATCACAAGTACCTCTACCCATGATATAGCCATCTTTAATTTCTCCACCAGTGGATCAAAATGTCCAGCCCATCACCGATAGGCACAACATCTAAATGTCCGATGCACCAGCAGATTCTTCTAAAGTCACCATACTGAATCACACCAACATAACCATCTACATTTCTCAACTTCAAAAACCATCGCGTTTGCAATCTCTAGTGCTTTGTCTAAGCACTTTTGCGATGTTTGGTCCAAAGATTGCTTCTTTGTTGCAGCAGCGTGCATCACGTACGAGATTCAATCTTTACAAGCTGTCGTAAATCTTCAATCATATTATCTTGATACGCACGTGCTTCATCAATAAATTTCATCTTTGAAATCCTCCTACTCTAATAGTATCATTCAATTCTTTTTAAAGGAGCTATCAGATAAATTATTTGTATTTTTGGAATTCAACACGAAATATTTGCAGCCAGTCTTGACAAGTACTTCCGTGACAGGATTACTATTTTCTATATTTTTAGGAGGTCTACAACATGAAACAACAGCAGAATGAGATCTTTCTCTTACGTATATTATTTATCATTTTAATCATTTGCGATATCTGGTGCAGCAATTCTTCAAATCTTCGCACCAGAATATATGGGTAGTCATGCGGCATATGGTATCTCAACAGGATGGCAAAGAGAAATTGGTTTCTGGAATATGCAGTACTTGTGATATTAATTACAACCTACCGTCATTACAATTGGATCTATTTACAATCCATCCTACTCGCTTTGATTCTTGGTGGTATAGGTATTGGCACAAACCATTTTATCCATTATTTACAAATGCATGAAACCGTTAATCTAGTAGGAGCAATCGAAAATTATCTACTCGTGATTGGTTGGATCATTGGATGGAGTATTGAAAAAGAATAAACAACTACAGTAATATATAAAGATACTTGGGGTACCTGCAAAATAACCTCTCATATTATTATCTTTTTGCTATGAAAGAAATGAACTTGAGAGGAGGCCATAAATAGCTATTGATTATATTATCATATTTACTATGAATTTATATCAATAGTAAATTCATGATCTATACTAAAAATCTATATTTATGAGTTCACATATGAGTGAACTTTTTCAAATCATTCTTATTTTTGAAGAAAAAGAGCCTTAACGTTGTGAAAGCCTGTCTTCCCAGTATTCTACAACTTCACCTAGTCTTCTTCGATTCTCATCAACTGGTTGTACTTAGCGATACGGTCTGTGCGGCTCATTGAACCTGTCTTGATCTGGTGGCGTTTGCTGGCAACTACTAAGTCAGCGTTGTTGAATCTTCAGATTCACCTGAACAGTGAGATACAGCTGCTGTGTACTTAGCTCTAGCCATTTCGATAGATCTAATGTTTCTGTTAATGCCAATCTGGTTAACCTTAATTAATACAGCGTTAGCTGCCTTTGAATTCAATACCTTTCGATATATGTTGTGTTTTGTAACGAAGGGTCATCACTAACAAAGCTGAACCTTTTCGCCTAAACGTTCTGTGTAACAACTTAACCATCCCAGTCGTTTTTCAGCTAAACCGTCTTCGATTGAGATTAATGGATACTTCTCTACCCATAGAGCTAACATATCAATCATCTGTTCAGATATCTTATCACCTTCACCCAGAACGTGTTAATTCATAGACTACCCTTTTTCAGCGTTTGTAGAATTCAAAGCAGCTAAGTCCATTGCAGAAACAGATTTCTTCACCTAACGCGTGCCAGCCTTCTCAACAGCTTCAACCATTAAAGCTAATGGACCTTCGTTACCTAATGTCTTCTAATGGACCGTTGTTTCCAGGTACGCATGATGGAGCATATCCACCTTCGTCACCTACAGCTGTGTTGTACTTGTAGGACTTTAATACCTTCTTTAAGTTGTGGAATACTTCAGAACCCATACGAACTGCTTCGTGTAAGTTCTTAGCACCTACAGGCATAATCATGTATTCTTGGCAGTCTGCAGAAGAATCAGCGTGCTTACCACCGTTTAATACGTTCATCATTGGGATTGGTAATACCTTAGCATTTGCACCACCAATATACTTGTATAATGGTAAGCCACAAGCATCAGCAGCAGCACGAGCAGCAGCTAATGAAACAGCTAATGTAGCATTTGCACCAAGGTTGCTCTTGAATGGTGTTCCATCAAGATCAAGCATTGTCTTATCAATTAAGTTCTGGTCAAATACATTTAAACCGATAACTTTTGGAGCAATCTTTTCATTTACGTTAGCAACAGCCTTTAATGTACCTGTTCCTAAGAAACGGCTCTTGTCACCGTCACGAAAGCTCTAAAAAGCTTCACGTTCACCTGTAGAAGCACCTGATGGAACGATAGCACGTCCCCAAGCACCTGACTCAGTTGTAACCCATTCTACTGTTGGATTTCCACGGGAGTCTAAGACTTCGCGTGCATGCACTTCAGCAATTGGATCAATAAAATTAGGCATCTAAATTTTCCTCCTATGATAACCTAAAACATATTCTCTCAGCTAAGCTGAGTAAGAACCCTATTTTGTAGCGTCAATAATTTCTTGAAGGTTCAGACCTTTGAGGATGCACCACCGATTAACGCACCATCGAGTGTCTTCACAAGCCATATATTCCTTGATGTTTGTTGGCCCAACAGATCCACCGTATTGAATACGAACTGCTTGAGCAGTTGCTTCATCATATAAGCCCTTCACTGTTTCACGAACTAGCTTGCAGCAAGCTTCAGCTGTATTTACATCAGCACTCTTACCTGTTCCGATAGCCCAGATTGGTTCGTAAGCAATAACCATCTTGGATACTTCTTCAGCTGTTAATCCAGCTAAAGAACCAGCTAACTGAGACTTAACAACTTCTTCAGTCTTACCAGCATCGTATTCAGCTTCTGTTTCACCTACACATAAGATAGGTGTGATGTTGTCAGCGAATAATCTCTTGCACTTAGCAGCACAAGCAGCATCTGTTTCGTTGTAATATGTACGTCTTTCGGAGTGACCGATAATGCAGTATGTAATACCGATTTCCTTTAACATTGGAACAGATACTTCACCTGTGTATGCGCCAGAATCCTTTTCATGGCAGTTTTCAGCAGCGATTAATAAGTTCTTAGCAGCCTTAACGCAAACGTCTAAGTCTACGTATGGAGCACCGATACCATAATCAGCAGCTTCTGTGCCTGTTAACACTTCTTCGATACCCTTCATGAACTCAGCAGCTTCAGAAGGTGTCTTGTTCATTTTCAGTTACCAAAAATTACTGGTTTTTCTTGTCATGTTTCTTTTTCCTTGCTTCTCAGGAATAATGGCGATTCCTGGGGTTGCTTTCCTTCCATATATTCTAGAGATGCTCCACCACCTGTGAGATGTGGCTGAACTTCTCTGCGAAACCTAAGTTCTTAGCAGCAAGCAAAGTCACCACCACCGATGATTGTTGTAGCATTTTCTTCAAGGTTAGCTAATGTTTTACGCAGATAGCGATTGTACCCTTCAGCAAATCTTTCATCTTCGAGATACACCCATTGGTCCATTCAGAATACTGTCTTAGCACCAACTAATTCATCTTGGAACTTCTTGATTGTTTTCAGGACCGATATCTAAGCCATAAAGCCATCTGGATTTCTCCAGCAGGTACTATCTTGATTTCTGTTGGGTTGAGAAGTCATTTTTGCAACAACTGATCTGCAGGTAAGAATAACTTACCTTCACCCTTGTTCATGAATTCATTTAGCCAATTCCATCTTGTCAGCTTCTAATAAAGATGACACAATCTTGCCACCCTTAGCAGCTGAATGTATAAACCATTCCTCACCGATTAATACCTTATCAGCAATCTTCAATAAGTGTTTCGATAACTCCAGATCTTGTCAGAAACCTTCGCACCACCTAAGATAGCAACGAATGGTCTTTGTGGATCATGTAACATGCCTTTCCTAAAACATTAACTTCGCTTTTCAACTAAAAACCTAAAAGCTGAAGGAATGTGTGTTGGAATACCAACTGTTGATGCGTGAGCTCTGTGTACAGAACCAAATGCATCTTCTACGAATAAATCGCCTAATGAAGCCCAGTATTTTACCTAACTCTTCATCATTCTTTGTTTCGCCCTTCTCATAACGAGGTGTTCTGCATCAATGCGATGGAACCCTCTTTCCTGAGCAGCAACTGCTTCTTCAAAGTTCAGCACCACGGAGCGTTCGAACTTAACGGGTGCACTCTGTAGGGAAGTAAGCAATCCGCAACGATAGACATGTCGTTCTTTGCATAGTCTCATCAGTCTTAATCTTACCTAAGTGGCTCAAAATGTACCTTTTGCTCCATTTTCTGTAAGATAATTGATTGGCAATGCTGCGCCGAACACGATTATCATCAGTGATTACATTTCCCTTATGTGGAACGTTGAAGTCAACACGAACAATGACGTGTTCCTTTAACATCTAAGTCTTTTACAGTAACTGACATTTGAATTATCCTCCCTGTACTGCAGAAATTATAGCACTTGCAGGCGACTTGAGAAATGAAGAAGCACAAATAATGAGGTGTTTTTAAGACATAAAAGATTTGTCATGAAAAGCGTTTCCAAAATTCTTATATAATTTATTTTGTGTATAACAAATGGTCTAATCAATCTTTCTGACTAGACCACTTTTTCTTCTGAAAATATCTACCAGCTACCATCCCAACGCTCATTAAAAACGACATAAATTCCTGGATAAATCATACAATCCACTGTCCATCATATAGGAAATAAATAACAGGAATAAACTAGGAACGCCACAAGCCAAAGAATCAACCAATCAAAACCACATGCCTTCCATAAATCCATCCACTCAGGAGCGAAAGAACAGGATTTTACAATCAAGAGCTAGAAAACATCGCTGATCCTGTATCTATTAACAGAAATGGAAACACAATATACCAAGTCGCTATTAAAGCTAAATCACATGCATCTACCCTTTGTCATAGATATTACCCCCCTGTCTATTATGTTCTTCGAATATACTCCTTCAAATCCTCAGAAACTTCCATGCAATTCATGTTCCATGTCAATCCCATCCGGATTGATCAAACAGTCTGTAATATAAAAAGATATCCATACCTAATTGTTTACAACGCCATCTTCTGATATCATTGCCAACCATCAAGCATTCCTACCCTCTAAGCCTAAAAGTATCTAGTATCTCTTGATAATATAAAAGACTAGGTTTGCATGCATGACTATTTTCATAAGTAGTAACTAACTCAAAATTACTTGGTTCTAGCCCTGCCCAACGAATTCTTTCCTCTGTCGCAATTCTAGGAAATAAAGGATTCGTTGCAAGCACAACTCTATATCCTTGCTGTTTAGCAAATTGAATCATTTCTTTCGCAGACAGTGTTGAAACGCAAGCACTCTGTACCTTTAGGAAAATCTTCACGATAGAAATCATCAAATTTCACGATCAGTGTTCTTTGTTCGTTCATCCCCATACACTTCTGCAAAGCACTTCCAAAACAAATCCTCATTTGTTAGTGTTCCATCATTTTTTATAACAGCTGTAATACCAGTCCAAATCGTATGGATTAACTCATCCGGTTTATATCCAAACTGAGCCATTCTCTTCGCCATTAATCCAAAATATGTTTTCACAAATATATCCTGATCCATTGGTATTAATGTACTATCGAGGTCCAAATAGTACGTTTGCTTTTTCATATAGACATCTCCACTTCTTCTTACACAATGCTAAAAACTATCGATATAAATATTAAGAAAAACTTGTCACTTTCAATGATACAATGTTCTTAAATCATATTCTTATATTTGCTAATAGGAGAGTTACTATGAAGATAATTGTTTTCATATTTTATAGGCGCAAAAGAAATTCAAACTATCATTCTGTAAATCTTTTCCTAATGACAGTCCTAGTATCCCTTATAAATCTAGCGACTCATTGTCTCCTCCACTTTAGGATTATTTTTAGTCAAACTCTACTAGCTCAACAGAGAGATAATTAAATGCTTAGTAATTTTATGTCTATTGTTAGTATGCACTTCATTCATTAATGTATTATGGTCAATTCTCTGGAATAAATTTGGTGGAGAATATATTGCGTTTCTATTTGAAGTCTCATCAATGTCCAAACATCGATCCATAACACGCACATGCAAATATTGAGTTTATCAAAAATCAGTCACAATTTCTGGCGTACAATGATATTCTGAATATATTCCGTGTTGTGGAAACTTTATCCCATCATTACGTTTGTTTGTTTGCAATGCTATAATTATTTTTCCTTTCTCTATTTTTCTGCTACGATTGACCTTTTTATTTCTCTGTTCCTCCTACTTCTCAATCATCGTAGGAGTTATGATTTGCGTATGTCTCTGAAAAATTGTGCTGAATCGTCAGCATAACCAAATCAAAAATTAAAAGGAATATCTCATAACACCTTGTACGAATATACCGATGAAAGTTGAATACATTCAAACAAATAATCTATTATCCTGCTTTTGCAAACATCACTCAAACTCAAAATAATTAATTTTCACATCTTCTTCCGTCAAAGAAGACATTAAAGAAGATTTATTTCTTCAGTACATTTACGCAAAACTATAATTCATTGATGCAATTTATCTTATCAATAATATTATTATCACCACCCGTTTATCAAAACTCATTACCAAATCTAGTATCTCTATATTATCTCTGTAACTTCTTAATGTCACAAGGACAAAGAATAAGAACTACTATTCAAACAGATTAATAGGAAATAGTGTATGCTTTTCCAATATTTCTGACATTCGGAAATTTACCAGTACTATATGGTGATAAACCTATTCTGATATTTATCATTAATTAAAAGATATTACATTCTCGTATCCTGATAAATCAAAATGTTCTGATCAGTTTTCTTAAATTAATGAAAGGTGATTTCCGCACTAGTCAAAGGACGAATGGCAATTAAAACAACACTTTCTTGAATTTACTGAATCAATATTCTCTATTTCAGGAGAATACTAATCAACAATGAAAAACTAGATTTATATACATATCTTCTTACTATAGAACATCCTTTATAATAACATGAACCTCCTATGAATACTAATTAAAATTACTTAAGAAATTTCACACACCAAATTAAATCCAAATACAGTAGATAAAATAATTTAGATTACAAATGTCCAATTTACATCACAAAAAAAACCAAAAAAAAAAACAAAAAAAAAAAAAACAAACCAACAAAACAAACAACAAACAAAAAAACACCAAAAAACCCAAAACAAAAAAAACAAAACCAACAAAACAAAAACCAAAAAACAAAAACACAAAAACAAACAAACAAAACCCCCACAAAAAAACAATACTTAATCCCAGATTACAAATTAGTAATACAACTATTCATACTGATTTGCCTTTGATCCCAACTAACGTCGGTATTCATCGCACTCTTCACTAAGCCCTTCCAGCCAGTCTTATTGTTGTAGTGCTGCTCTATTACTTAACGTAATGTAGCATCATGTCATTAGGGATTTGCTGCCCAGAAACTTGACAAAAGCCATTACCTTCGCCTGATATATTGGTTATATGGATGAACAGTATCCTGAGACCACCTGTTTCACGTACGATTGGATAGCGTGCCATATTGCGTGGCAATTAACTGACTGACAATTCCACATGGTTCCATAAGATGGACGGCATAAAGAACATATCGCAACCTGCTAGATTAGGTGTGCGAGGGTCTTCGTTATAGCGCAATAGTATACTGCTCTACCTTTATATTTCGAACTCTAACCACTTAAAGTAAGCATTCTCTGCATTTGCTTCACCTATCACCTGCGAGCTCTACAAACTGACATGTTCTGGTCCATAATCTCCCGTAACTTCTCTGTGATCCTTGTAGATGCTTTTTGCTCCAGTTGGTCGAGATACGATACCGATTAAGCGCAACATCGCTCTTCCTCTAAACCAGAAAGAGTGTTTCCTGTAGAGACCTTCTTGTTTTCCTTCTTACCAGATACACATAGTTTTCTGATATCATAGTGCAATATGTGTATCTGTCTTTGGATCCAAGCTACAGTATCAATACCATTTACGATACCCATGCGATCTCCACGACAGTAGCGTAATGCAGAATCCGCCCGTTCTCCATAACTCTGTGTCAGAATCTCTTCGGCACACTATGTTGGAGATACTGTTGCTAGTAATCTTATGCTGCTGCATATGCAATCGCCTTCATGAAAAACTGATACCTGTATCAAACTTGAAGTGGAACCATTGTCGAAAATAACTGTACCAATCAGAGTCCTAAACAACTCTCCATCATTTTCAGTAGCACCGAAAGTTTCCTTGGAATGCCAGTTGTGGATTGTATAGACATGCTTGATTTGTTGATAACGATAATCATCCGCATAGCATGCATGTACGCCATTAATGGCATCATACCAGTCTGCTAATCATTTTCATGAATAATATTTGGCGCAATTAATGAAAATAAATCATATCTAATACAGCACGTTGGAAGAGGCAAATCTTTCACCATCATCTTCCTAGCCATATAGTCCATCTCTTTCAAAATATCACGGTGTTCAACAAGCAATATACAACTCCATCTACATCGCAACGATAGAAAGTGGCTGGTTGATCAATCCATCCAGAGCGAACTTGAATTGTACCAAGTCTTTCTAACTTATCATAATGTTTTTCAATAATCTTTTTGTACAAAGGCAAAACTACACGTACATCATGACCACGCTTCGCTAATGTTCTTGGCAAACTACCGATAACATCAGCTAGACCTCCCGTTTTAATAAATGGTAAGCCTTCTCCTGCCACAAAACAATACTGATCTGCTCATTTAATACTCCTCGCTTCCTAAATGCAATCTCTACGTTTTACGTAAATAAGATTATCTTCTGTTCCAACAAGTTCTTTTACCTTATGGATTGTCGCGTACTTATCAACGATGACATGATCCAGATGAACACCATCACTAATAACCGCACCCGGTAAAATAATACTATTTTCAATTACAGCATCTTTACCAATCTTTACGTTTCTACTGATAATTGAATCCTTAACTGTACCATCTACCTCACAACCATTCGCAACTACACTTGTACTAACATCTGAATCCTTTGTAAACAAGGATGGACTAGAGTTATTTGTATGCGTATAGATTGGCCAGTTTGACTTGAATAAGTTAAAGGCAACCTTGTAATCCTTCAACAGCATGTTGATTCGGTAGTATTCTTTTTGATTGTTGATACATGCAACAAATCCCTTGACTGCATATCCACGAATATCTACTTCGTTTACTACTTCACGCAATACATCCTTGAACCAGTATAGTGATGAAATTTCAGCACCAGTCTTTACTAATGTAATAAACAAGTCTTTTCTCATTACATATGCTTCTAAGGAAACAGAGCGTGTCTTGTACTTTCCACGGTTCTTATCGATAGAAAGAACTCTCTTATCCTTATCCATTGTGAATGTATCGCATCCATGGAATGCTGTCTTAGCATCAGATGTATTTGTATAGAGTGCTGTAATATCTGCACCACTTTCAATATGTGTATCTAATACTTCGCTAAAGTCGATATTATAGATAAAGTAGCTTGGTGCGATGACAACATATGGGTTCTTATCTTTCTCAATGTACTGCATGTTTAAGATATAGTTTGCAATATCGTGATTATATACAGGTGATGAGAATGTCTTTTCACCAAATAAGATACGTAACTTACCACGCTTAGAGTTAATGTTGTAATGACGACCATCTCCTAAGTGTTCAATTAGGTTACGTGGTTTTTCTTTACAGTAAACCTGAACACTATCAATACCAGAGTTTGTCATATTACTGAGAATGAAATCGATAATACGATATCTTCCCATAAACGCTGTTGCTGGAACAGGTCTGAAATCACCAAGTCCCTCAATATTTACGGAACTGTCTTCAAATGAAATAATACCTAAAGCTTTCATGATTTCTCCCCCTACTCCATAACATCCTTAGCAATCAACTCAATATGATCACTATCCGCTGAGCCTAAGACAACACCAGGTCCAATCTCCACATTATCCGCAACAATGCAACGTGTAATCTTCGCACCTGCACCAATCTTAGCGCCCGTTAAGATGACAGAATCTTGTATATTAGCACCTTCATCAATAAAGGAATTTGTACCTAATACCGAATTCTTAACCTGTCCTAATACAACAGTCCCCTGTGTAATATAGCTATTATGTACAACCGCATTTTCACCAATAAATTGTGGTAATGCATTGATATCTTCTGTATAAATCTTCCAATCAGGGTCACCTAAGTTAAGCGTATTGTCATTATTCAACAGATCCATATTGGATTCCCAAAGTGAATCAATTGTTCCAACGTCTTTCCAATATCCCTTAAAGCGGTATGCCGCAAGAACTTTATTATCATCTAAGTATGCTGGAATGATATCCTTGCCAAAGTCATGTGAGGAATTCTCATTCTTATCATCTTCAAGCAAGTACTTTACGCAATGTCTTATATGTAAAAATATAAATACCCATTGAAGCTAAGTTACTCTTTGGATGTGCAGGCTTCTCTTCAAACTCTTGAATCATGTCATTTTTATCACAGTTCATGATACCGAATCTAGAAGCTTCCTTTAGTGGAACCTGTAATACGGCAATTGTCGCATCAGCACCCTTTGCGATATGATGTTTTAACATCTTTTCATAGTTCATCTTATAGATGTGGTCACCTGATAAAATCAGTACATATTCTGGTGCCATACTATCTAAGAAGTCAATATTCTGTGTAATTGCGTCCGCTGTTCCACGATATACTTCAAAACCCTTTTGATCTCTTTCACGTGGTGGAAGTACGAATACACCACCATCGTTTGTATCAAGACCCCAGAACTGGTCCTTTGCAACATAAGCATTTAATAAAACTGATTCATATTGTGTTAAAACACCTACCGTGTTAATACCTGAATTTGCACAATTACTCAGTGGAAAATCGATAATTCTATACTTTCCTCCAAAATGCACCGCAGGCTTTGCGACCTTCTTTGTTAAGTCATGCAGACGGCTTCCACGGCCACCGGCAAGAATCATCGCAACCATCGCATTAGATCTCATAAAGTCCTCCCTATTAAAAACTATGGATACGCTTACATTATAAACTAATATTGATAATCAGAACATTACCAATCCGCAAAATAAATAGATTTTTACTCATTTTTTGGTGAATTTATCAAATATCTTTAATCTGCCAATCAATTCCCTTACGATGATTATTTTCCAGAAATTCATTAGCTTTCTTGAAGTGATCACAGCCGAAAAAGCCATTGTATGCAGACAGAGGTGATGGATGTGCAGCCTCCAGAACAAGATGCTTGGTTTTATCAATCATGCATGCTTTATTTCTAGCTGCTCTTCCCCACAATAAGAAGACTACCGGCTCCTCTTTTTCATTGATTTTTTGAATCACATGGTCCGTGAAAGTTTCCCATCCCATGCCAGCATGACTCTGTGGATGAGAATCTTCTACAGTCATCACTGTATTCAATAGGAATACGCCTTGTTTTGCCCATGGCACAAGATATCCATTATTTGGAATTGGATAGCCATATTCTGCTTGTAATTCTTTGTACATATTCAAAAGACTTGGTGGTATCTTTACCCCTGGATTTACAGAAAAACACAAACCATGAGCCTGTCCTTTTTGGTGATATGGATCTTGACCAAGAATAACTACTTTGATATCCTTATAATCACAATGATGAAAGGCAGAGAAAACTTGTTGTTTTGGTGGATAAATCTCTTTTGTTTCATAGGCATTCTTTAAAAAATCAGATAGCTTCAAGAAGTAATCTTTCTTCCACTCTTGATGCAACCATTCTGTCCATTGATTATCCATTTTAATATGTACTCTCTTATATAAAAATCATACCACTTCGGTATGATACTAGTCAATGATAGTTATTTTTCTTTTTCTTACGGATAAATACAACAACTAAAATTAATACTGTAGCTGCCAACGATACCCAAAGACCAATCTTACCTGGATTGATAAAATGGCTTGTTAGAAGTAGATGTTGTAGCACTTACACCACTAGCTTCAAGATACTTTTCTAAGTCCTTTTGTACGATATCAAATGGACGATCACCATGTGTTAATAACATACGGTTGAATTCTACTACATCAAACTTTCTGCCAAGTGCAGCTTTCGCCTGATCACGGAAGTGAAGGTAATATGTTAGACCTACACCATAAGGCACAATAGAAGCTGGTTCTTGTGTTACAGCCGCAATAACATTGGATGCTGCTGAAGCACTTAATCCTAATGATTCATAGTACTTGCCTAACTTCTTCTCATCCCATCCCATACCATTTACTAAGAAATCAGCCTGTGCAGGTAAAATGTAGTTTAGGTTTGTATTAATACGGTTTTCTTCCTTTGCACCATCATTTAACTCAGAATATGCCCAAGCAACATCTTCACAGTACATTGCCCAACCTTCTGTATAACCAATATTGCTGAGCTGTGTACGTAATGGATTTGGATTTGTATTCAAATACCAAGTAATCTGGAATAAGTGTCCAGGGAAACCTTCGTGTGCTAAAGTAGTAAACATTTCATTCGTTGAATTTACGTTAGCACCATTAATCTTGATAACGTTGTTTACGATGTCATCGATTGGTGGCTGCATGTAATATGCCACAATACCATCATTGGCAACAGAACTATCTAAGTAGCTTGCTGTAAATGTTACTTCAGGACCTTCAGGGAATTCCTGTAATTGTCCTTGTAATGTTTTTAAAATCTCTGTTGGATCTTTTTCTGGTAATGTTTCTTCTAAGTTATCAGACTTCTTAGCGTTCAAGTATAAACTTCTAGCTTCATCAATTAACTTCTTTAACTGCTCATCTGTTAATTCAAATAGTTCTTGTAAAGAAGCAGATGAACTAGACTTAGAACGTAATAATGCTGCGTAGTATTCTTTTCCACCTGGCAAGTCATATAAGCTTAAAGATGTACGAGTTCCACGGAATGTTTCAAGTTCTTGTGCAAGTTTCTGATATTCAGGAATGTATGTATTTAAGATAAAGTCACGATTCTTTTCTTTATATGCAACACGTTGTTCCTCTGTCAAACCTTCAAACTTATCAATATTTTGATTAAAGATTTGAATGAGTGGATTGTTATCTGTCTTTGCAACAAACTTTGCAATACCATCTAATGTACTATCCAAAGCAGCGTCTGTCATGAAGTATCCGTTAGCTACCTGTGTACGAGTGACTTCTAATGCTCCTTCAATATATGCTGGAACACTCTCTAATACTGATAGATAGTCGTCAATATCTTCCTGCTTATAGAAAATAAACTCTGTAAAGTTTGTAATCAGATTGCTTTGAATACCACGGTTTGGTAAGAACTGGGAAATCAAACATTGGATAGTTTAATAACTCACGAGTACTTTCTAAGTAATACTTATATGTATCGTAGTCATGTTGTTGTACATCAGACAACGTATCATAATCAAACTGCTCTAATGCCTTTAAAGTTTCTTCCACCTTTGCAATACTCTCTGAGTTATCAATCGTAGGTGGTTCACCAATCGTTGGTTGTGGTTTTGTAATACCATATTTCTCATAATCCTTTAATGCGAAATGTAGTGATGTATAATCACTCTCCATCAGTTCGATGAATTTATCTTTCATAAACTGATCAAAATCAGCATTTGTTTCTTCTGCATGTACAGGTGAAATTACACAAAGAAGTGCCATGGCAATTAAGCCAAGTAAAAACTTTCTTATCTTCATTTATTCATTCTCCTTGTTCCTTAGTATAACAGAAGTATGCTTTTTGAGAAATATTACGATTTATATTCTGTTCCACCCCATTCAACAACCGTAAATCCCTCACGTTCTACACTGTCTAACTTTTGTGGTTGAATTGTTATTGATTCTTTTAACGGTTTCCATGCCATCATGACACGAATGACTGTATCTGGCTTTGGGGAAATATCGAGTGTCGCATAATTCGTATAGTTTTCATTCTGGAAAGAAATTAAGTTATATGCATTATCCTGCATGTATGGTAACCAATAGATAATGAACTCATTTCTCTCACGATCATTTAGTCCTAGCTTGGTAAGTGCTTCTTCTAAGAAAGTCTCTGTTTCAGACCCCTTCACAACAAAACCAGTTGAAAAGTTTGGAGTATAGTTTACAACACCTTCCCAGAATAAACAGTAATATGAATTCTTATTATCTAATGCATGTAATGTTCCATCCGGTTCTGCCACAACTTTCCAACCATCGTTGTACTTTGGATAAGTTGCAGTAAATTTACCATCAAGATTTACTTTTACATCTACCTCAGTTGTATTCTCTGGATATAGATAAATAACAGGTTTCTTACTAGGTTCCCGGAATAGATTACACCCTGTCATAAAAATAATCGTACACGTAAGAAATACCTTTATCAGTTTATTCATATTCATTTCTCCTTATTTACAAGAAAGGTCTGAGCGAACTCAGACCTTAACTTATTTATTCTAATTACTTACTATTTTGTATCAGCTAGTAATGTATCAGCAGATAACTTACCAAATACTACTGTATCTACGACTGCGTTACCACCTAAACGGTTAGCACCGTGGATACCACCAACTACTTCACCAGCGGCGTATAATCCCTTGATTACTTCGCCCTTTTCATTGAGAACACGTGCTTCTGGGTCAATTGTTACACCACCCATTGTATGGTGAACGCAAGCCTGACGAGGAGTTACAACCCATGGTCCTTTTTCAAGTTTTGTGGAATATAGAGTTCTTCCGAATTCATCATTTCCACTTTCAACGCTCTTGTTGAATTCATCTACAGTTGCCTGTAATGTTGCAGGATCCATATCTAACTTCTTAGCTAGTTCTTCTAATGTTTCTGCATAAATGATGAAGCCATTCTTTTCGAGATATTCGAATGTGAATCCGTCACCACTTCTCCATGCAGGATCCTTGATATCCTTATAACCAGCACCATCGCCACTTTCAAGGATATAGAACATCTTGTCTGTTTGATTTAGAACGCCACCGCAAATCTGGTCACGACGACCGTCTTCACGAACGAAACGCTTACCTTCTTTATTGATGAAGATAATCTGGTCTGTACCGTTAACTGTACGTGCTGGGAACTTAGAAATCTGACCGTCAACTAAGTTACCTAAATATAGAAGCTGTAATTGTTCCATATCTGTTAATGAAGCACCAGCATCCTTAGCCATTGTGATACCATCACCCTGTGATGCTGAGAAACGGTTTGTTGTACCTGTCTTAGAAAGATCTGGCCACTTACCTGTTGTGTTGTATTCTTGAACCATCTTAGCATTAGCACCGAAACCACCAGTTGCTAATACGACACCGTCTTTACCAGTAACTGTAATTTCTTTACCTGTATGGTTGTCTGTAGCCTTAACTGCCTTAACTTGGTTATTGTCAACTACAAGCTTAGTAGCTGTTGTTTCTGTTAATAATGTAACCTTATCACCATACTTTTCAAGCATATCAGCATATACGGAGATAAAGCCTGTACCCATCTTCATTTTAGATGTGTGTGTACGTTGCCATAGAGCACCAGCACCCTGAGAAATCTTATCCTGGAATTCCATACCCATGGATTCAATCCATTCATAGCCACCAAATGCGTTGTAGCATAATGCCTTAACTAAATCTAAGTTAGCAACCTTATCACCATTGATCCAAGTCTGTAATGCATACCACTCCTTGGAGTCGAATAAGTCTGTTCTACCTGCAGCCTTATATGCATCCCACTGCGCTTGAACTTCTGCTTGTAATGCTGCATGTTGTTCATTAATTGGTGTTTCAGCTAAAGCCTTCTCAATCGTAGTCTTAACTGCATCACTCATTTCAGCATGTTGTTGTAATGCTGGATCTGGTGCATTATAAATCGCACCACAAACTAATGTATCACCACCGACTTCACCAGCTTTTTCGATAATTGCTACGCTCTTACCACCTTGTAAGAGTTCAACAGCACTTGCAAGACCAGCACCGCCGCCACCTACTACGACAACGTCTGCTTCAACGTCTTTTCTTTCGTCGTATGTTACATCCTTCTTAAATGTATCTGGATCGCCACCTGCTTGTTTGATAGCGTCCTTAACAGCAGTCTTAATAGCTCCTGATGTAATTGTTGCACCAGTTACGTTATCTACTGATAAACTTTGATGCTTAACGATTTCTTCTGGAATTAATTGAACAGGTGCTACGCCCCCAGTTGTAACAACCTTTCCAGCCTTATCAACAAGTTCTCCACCGATACCAGGTGTTTCAGCGTGAGAAGTAACCTTGATTGACTTGATTTCTGTTTCTGTTACTTCAACTTCTACAGTAACGTCGTCGTTCATACCAGCAGCTGAAGCTGTGTATGTTCCGGCCTTCATCTTTGCGGAAGTTGTTGTTTCAGTTGCCTTGTTACAGCCAATTAATGATCCGGCTAAAACAAGAGTAACTAAAGAAATACTCAACTTTTTCATTATGTTTTCCCTCCATATGTTGATTTTATGATAGACCATTTTTTCACAAATTAACACCCCTTTAACAAAAATTATTTTTAGTTTTTATTCTCTCTTGTAATTTTTCATTTTCAGCATATTTTTATTTCTGAAAAACATATCATTTTTATGTATCATGCATACAAAAAACCAGAATATAACCTTTGATTATATCCCGGTTTCCATCATGCTTACATGACTGATTCAGTATTTGTTTGAATATGCAATAATGTAGACACTGTCTGTTCTGAGATATTCTGCATCATTGCATTAAATCGATTAAAGCCCTCTTCACGATATGCATCGATCGGCTTAACATTTGCATAACTACGTAAGCGTACGCTTGTTTTCAAATGTTCCATAACATCCACATGATGAATCCACTCACGATCAAGAATCTGTAAGAATATAAACTTCACCATACTTTGTAGTTCTTCTTGTGGAAGCTCTGCAGTCTTTGCATGGTATACATCCATGATAGCGTCAGTAATCTCTTCTTGTGATCCTCTATGGATTGCTTCCGCATACTGCATACCATCAATTCCCATGCCATTGAGGTACTCTGCAAGTTTTTGCTTTGCATCATTCTTGTTAGGAATCTGATAATATTCTTCAATTGCAGAAGATACATTCTCTTTGATAAGCTCACGAACAAGTGGTTCCATATCTTCAAGATCGAGTACCTTATCTCTTTGGTCATAGATTAGATGACGTTGTGTCATCAATACATCGTCATACTCTAATGTATTCTTACGTGTATCAAAGTGTAGACCCTCTGCACGTTCTTGTGTGCGATCAATGAGTGCTCTCATCTTATTGATATTTTCTTTATCATGTTCAAAGCGCTCAATCAAACCTTCACTTTCATCTGTATGATATTCCACAATCAAATCATCATCCATCGAACAGTAGAATCTTGAAAATCCTGGATCACCTTGTCGACCAGAACGTCCACGTAACTGATTATCAATACGCTTTGCTTCATGACGCTCACTACCAAGTACCGCAAGGCCACCTAGTTCTTTCACACCATCACCTAGCTTAATATCCGTACCACGCCCAGCCATATTTGTCGCAACCGTTACTGCAAACTTCTGACCAGCCTTTGCAATTATCTCAGCTTCATTTTCATCATTTTTTGCATTTAAGACATGATGAGGAATATTCTGCTTCTTTAACATTTCGCTGAGTGCTTCATTGATACCGATAGATAGAGTACCGATTAATACTGGCTGACCCTTTTCATACAGTTCTTTTGTATGTGCAACGATAGCTTCATATTTCTCGTGTCTATCTTTAAATACCAAATCTGGTTCATCAATACGAGCTACTGGTCTATTTGTAGGCACTTCATACACCCGCATATTGTAGGTATTTAAAAATTCATTTTCTTCTGTTTTTGCAGTACCTGTCATGCCGCTTAGCAAATCATATAAACGGAAGAAGTTCTGGTATGTAATCGTTGCAAGCGTAATTGTCTCTTGCTTGATACCAACATTTTCTTTGGCTTGAATTGCTTGGTGTAATCCATCGCTAAATTCACGTCCTGCCATCTTTCTACCAGTAAACTGGTCAACAAGAATAATTTCATCATCTCCAACGACATATTCAACATCTCTTGTCATAAGATAGTTTGCACGCATTGCATTTTGAATATAGTGCACTATGCTTGCATGTTCACCATTATAGATGTTCTCGATGCCAAAGGCACGGTCAGCCTTCTTTAAACCAGCCTCCGTTAATACAACGGTACGATCTTCACGGTCAATTTCAAAATCAATATCTCTCTTACAACTCTTCGCAAAACGGTCTGCTTGAATATACTGTTGATCCAAGACCGGCCCTGGACCACTGATGATTAATGGTGTTCTAGCTTCATCGATTAAGATAGAGTCGACCTCATCCAATACTGCATAATGTAAACCGCGTAATACACGCTGTTCCTTACGCATGACCATGTTATCTCTTAAATAATCAAATCCAAGTTCTGAGTTTGTTGTATATGTAATATCACAAGCATATGCCTGTCTCTTTTCACTTTCAGAAAGAGAATGTAAGTTACATCCAACTGTTAGGCCAAGGAAAGTATAAACGCGACCCATCCACTCCGCATCACGCTTTGCTAGATATTCATTGACTGTTACAACATGTGCGACCCTTACCTGCTAAGGCATGTAAGTAGATTGGCATAACTGCTGTTAGTGTCTTACCTTCACCGGTCTTCATTTCCGCAATATCACCCTCATGTAGTAGGACACCACCTAACACCTGAACACGATACGGGAATTCATTTAATACACGCTTTGCAGCTTCACGAGCATTCGCAAAAGCATCAGGCAGTACATCTTTCAAAGATGTTCCTGCCTGTATTTTTTCTTGTAGCTGTCTTGTTACTTCACGTAATTCATCATCTGTTTTCTGCGCATATGTTTCTTCTAATTTTAAAACTTTATCTGCGAGTACTTCAGCTTGATGAAAATGTCTTTTTTCACTATCGAATAGATTTCCAAATAATCCCATATTCTACCTCTTGCATACGATTAGGCTTAATGCTGGAACACAAACATGATTCGATTTACCTGTCTTGGCTATTACCATTTTCATCAAAGATGACTTGCCACTTCTCATCAAAACTATAGAATCGATCACCTGTTGATGGGTTAATCATGACACGAATCGTTTCTGCATTACCCTTCGAACCTGCAATATCATAGAATACAGTTTGGTCATCCGCAACCCAAACCTTCACTTTTTCATTAATTTCTAACGCAGTTTTCAGACAGAATTCACTTACTGATCTGCGAAGTGCTGTTGCCTTACGGAAATACTTTCACAACTTCTTGATAATATTCCATTCTTTCCCAATCCATACGGTTTAATTTCATCGGAGCGTTATAAGAATTATGATTATCCTTCTTTGTAGCGCAGAATTCAAAACCAGCATGCACAAATGGCACACCTTGTGAAACCATCGTAATCGCAATCATCATCTTCTGACGACGAATACGTGTTGCTCTATCTTCATTATTACAACATGCATGCATCTTATCCCACACTGTGCTATTATCGTGTGTCTCAAATCCGTTAATAGACTGATCTGGAGAGAAGAATCGCTTATAATGTGGTGTATCAAGAACGTTTGCTGTTAGACCTGCTAAACTAGCAAATGCATTTTCCCACTTACCAGTCGCATAACCACGTTCATACTTTTCACTTTCACTTGTCTTACCCTTAATTACATCACGGAAATAGTCATTGAAATGACCAATGTGAGGCATTGCCCCTTGGTTATGAATATTTGCCTTTTGTGATCCTTGTAACATCGTTGGCATATCCCAACCTTCACCATAAATCAGTGCACTAGGGTTATTGCGAATTGCTTCGTTACGAATCTTATTCATTGTAGCGACATCAATGATTCCCATTAAGTCAAAACGGAATCCATCAATACCATATATTTGCATTAAACTACGAATAACATATACAAGATATCTAGAAGCCATCGGCATTTCTGAAGCGAAGTCATTACCACAATATGAACCGTTAGACATATAACCTTCTTCGTTATAACGGAAGTAGTAATATGGCACTAGGCAATCAAATGCAGTTTCCGCAACATCATAGACGTGGTTGAAGACAACATCTAATGTTACGCGTAGATGATTGCGGTGAAGACATGCTACTAGTTCTTTAAACTCTTTCATGCGTACATATGGGTGATCTGGATCAGAACTAAAACTTCCCTTTAGCGATAGATACTGACGAGGATCATAACCCCAGTTGTAGTTGAGTTCTGGCTTGAAATCATCAACCGTACTAAAGTCTGTTAATGGCATGAACTGAACATGCGTTACACCCAATGACTTAATATAGTTTAATCCAGTTGGAAGACCTCTATATTCTGTTCCATCCTCACACAATGATTTAAACTTTCCATGTGTTGTAGTACCAGTAAATGGATGCATAGTCATATCACGAACACTGCATTCATAGATAATTGCTTCTGTAGGTGCGATTGTATCTTCAAAAGGATAATCTTTAATCTTATCTAGTTCAGATAAATCAATCACTGCACTTGCCTTTGCATTTCCATTACAACTATATGCATATGGGTCTAAAGATTTAACAACTTTCCCATTACGCTCAACTAAATATGTGTATGTCGCATGTTTAAAGTCACCAGGCACCTTTACATACCAAGTACCCATTTCACTAGGTTCCATTGCCTTTAGCATTTGAACACCACTAACATCTAAGGATAGTGTTACATTTACTGCAGTTGGTGCCCATACCTTAAACCATGTATATTCAGGTGTATAGTGTGATCCCAAGTCATCTTTTTCATAACCATATAATGCATTAAAACGCTCACGCTTTACGATTAAACGTGCCATTAATGGTGTATATCTACCATGACTTTCACGAACCTGATAATCCATACGGAAATTAGGTTCATATAAACCCTTTAGACGATATAGGATAAAACTGTCGTGAGTTTCTACACCTTCAATTGATAGTTCCTCGACATAACCACCAAGTCCTGTCAATTGAAAACGACTTGATTCACCGTGATAAAAGCTACGATCAATCGTTACAGTTATTTTCCCAAAATCATCTAAATATGCATTAAATATTGACATCTTTATTTCTTACCTCTTTTTTTCGCTACAAACCAAACTGCCGCAAATGGTGCAAGATTCATCTTCAAGATATTCTTTCCATCTTTCTTCGAAGTACGAATCGCTCTAGGATGGATCATTCCATTACCACCGTAAAGTTGGTCATCTGAGTTCAATATTTCTTTATAGAATCCACCTTGTGGCATTTCTAACTCAAAATTCTCATATGTTGTATTACTTAAGTTCAATACACATACAAGGTATTCATCCTTACTACTACGATAGAATGAATATACACTTTGTACATTGTTGTCCGCATCAATCCACTTAAAGCTATCATAGCTGTAATCTGCTTCATACAAACATGCATGCGATAGGTATAACTCATTTAACTTCTTAATGAATAAGTTGAAGGAATAGTGCTTTGGATACTGGAGTAATTCCCAGTCAATTTCACGAGTTTCATCAAACTCGCGGAAGGATCCCAGTTCATTACCCATGAAGTTTAACTTCTTACCAGGATGAGCATACATGTATGCATATAAGTTCTTTGCTTGTGCAAACTTCGTATCATAATCACCCCACATACGGTCGATGACAGTATGTTTACCATGTACATTTTCGTCATGGCTAAATGGCATTAAGAACTTCTCACTATAGAAGTATGCCATTGAGAAAGTCAACTTATGATGATCATAATAGCGGTAGATAGGGTCTGTTCCATAATACTTGAGCGTATCATTCATCCAACCAAGATCCCACTTATAGTCAAAGCCCAATCCATCTTTTTCCGTCGCTACTGTTACGTTAGGGAAATCAGAACTATCCTCCGCAATCATCATGACAGTTGGGAAATTCCTTATGCATGTAGTAATTCAAGCGTTTTACGAAGTAGATAGCACCATCATTCGTACCTCTATCACGATTACCAGCCCAATAAATGAGGTTAGAAACCGCATCAATACGAATACCATCCATATGATACATATTTACCCAGAAGGCAGCTGATGACATTAAGAAGGAACGTACCTCTTCATTCCATAAATTAAAGTTCATCGTACCCCACTCAGAGTTTGCATCATATTCATTTGGATATTCATATAACGCTTCTCCATCAAAGTAACGTAAACCAAAGTCATCCTTCACAAAGTGAACAGGTACCATGTCAATAATGATGCCAATTCCAGCCGCATGGCAACGGTCCACAAAGCGGTTAAATTCCTGTGGATTTCCATAGCGACTTGTTAGGGAATAGTATCCACTTACCTGATATCCCCAAGATCCATCAAATGGATACTCACTCAACGGCATTAACTCAATGTGCGTATATCCATTCTCTTTGATATATGGAATCAATTCATCTGCAAGCATGTCATAGGAGTATGGATGCTCACCATTACGTTTCCAACCACCAACATATAACTCATAGATATTCATTGGCTTATCAAAGTTTAAACTACGCTCTTGTAGCCACTTTTCATCTGTCCAAGATAGTTTGCTTAAATCAACTAGCTTACTAGCCGTATTTGGTCTTGTTTCGCTATAGAAAGCAAATGGGTCAGCCTTATATAGAATATTTCCTGTTCTTGTTTGAATCTTATATTTATAAACTTCCCACTCATTTAAATATGGAACTGTAATTGTCCATACACCTTGGAAATTCATTCTTTCCATCAAAATTTGGTTTTCATCCCAGTTTGTAAATGATCCAACGACCCATACATTTTCCGCATGAGGCGCATACACTGTGAAGCGAACTCCACCGTCCACAAAGTGGGCGCCAAAACACCTCGTATGCATTCAATGAATGACCCTGATGAAACTCTTCAATGATACGTTCCTAAATTCATATGTGATCCTCCGTAACTACGTTACATTTATTTTAACATTGCCAGTATTGAATAGATACAGATAGATGACGAAAAACGTACAAACAAACATAGAATTCTAAACAAAAAGAATTCCAAACAAAAAGATGCAGATATCAACCTGCATCTATCTGTATTCAAAGTTCTTAGGAGAATAAAGGCTTAAGTACTGCTGCTAACTCATCCTTTTCCTTCTGTGCTTCAGCCAAGTCTTTACCTAAAGTTGTAAAGTATGTCTTGATCTTAGGCTCTGTACCAGAAGGACGAACCACTACTGTCGCACCATCTTCTAAACCGAAAATCAGTACATGCTTTAGGTAATCCTGTTTCTTCAGGCTTATTGTAGTCTGTTACAGATACAACCTTACGTCCAGCAAATTCTACTGGTGGATTTGTACGTAGAGTATTCATAATACCAGCCATCTTATCCATACCAGAAAGACCTGCAAACTCATAACTATCTACCTGATTGAGGAAACGTCCATACTGTGCATAGATTTCTTCCAAGCGCTGTTTGATGGAAGAACCAATACTACGGTAGTACGCAGCCATTTCACAGATTAACATGGAACCAACAACCGCATCCTTATCACGTACATAAGAACCTGCTAAGTAACCATAGCTCTCTTCAAAGCCAAAGATAAAGCGTTCTTCTTCACCGTTTGCTTCAAGCTGTGCAATCTGATCGCCAATCCACTTGAAACCAGTTAATGTATGGCGTAACTCAACACCATAGTGCTTCGCAACTAAATCTGCTAGAGGTGTAGATACAATAGACTTTACAGCTACTGGATTCTTAGGCATAGTACCCTTCTCAATACGTCCAGCACAAATGTAGTCCAGTAAGAGTACACCCATTTCATTACCAGACACGAGTTCATATGAACCATCTGGACACTTCATCGCAATACCTACACGATCAGCGTCTGGATCTGTCGCAAGCATCAAGTCTGCTCCAACCTTCTTTGCAAGTTCCAATCCCTTTTCTAATGCTTCATAAATTTCAGGGTTTGGATAAGAACATGTTGTAAAGTATCCATTTGGATATTCCTGTTCCGGAACGATTGTAATATCTGTAATACCAATATCACTTAAAACGCGTGTTACTGGCACAAGACCTGTACCATTTAATGGGGAATAAACAAGTTTCAAACCTGCAGTCTTGCAAAGATTTGGACGAACTTGTCTAGATTCAATCGCTTGATAGAGTGCTTCCTTGCAATCTTCACCAACAAACTGGATAAGGCCCTTCGCTACACCCTCCGCAAAGGAAATATATTTTGCACCTGTTAGTACGTCTGTCTTCTGAATTTGATCGTATACAATCGCAGCCGCATCATCCGTCATCTGGCAACCATCTGGTCCATATGCTTTAAAACCGTTATATTTTGCAGGGTTATGAGATGCAGTAATCATGATACCTGCGTTACAGTGATAGTATCTTGTCGCAAAGCTCAAGGCAGGTACAGGCATTAGTTCATCATAAAGACGAACATGAATACCGTTTGCTGCTAATACAGCAGCCGCATCCTTCGCAAATGTCCAACCCTTTAAACGGCTGTCATAACTGATTGCAACAGTTTGTGTACCACCCTGTGTCTTAACCCAATCCGCAACACCCTGTGTAGCCTGACGAACAACCCAGATATTCATACGGTTTGTACCAGCACCAAGGAGTACCTCTTAAACCAGCTGTACCAAACTTCAAAGATACTGCAAATCTTTCCTTGATTGCTTCTTCATCATTTTCAATACCAGCTAACTCTGCATGTAAATCACAGTCGATTAAGTTTGCAGATAGCCAACGTTTATATTCATCTAAATACATAATTTTTAGCTCCTTATCCCTATTTTAACATAAGAAAAAAGAAAGATGTCAAAACATCTTTCTCCCCTTATCGTTATCTATTAAGCAATAACTTTTTGAGCGCGAAGAACATCTTCAATTGTCTTAACAGCTGAGTCTTCGTCATCACCTTCACAGGAAATTGTAATTTCGGACTGTGTTGGAATACCAAGTGACATAACACCCATAATGGACTTCATATTCACTGTACGTCCCTTATAGGATACCTTCACTTCACTCTTAAACTTGCTTGCAGCATTTACAGCAACTGTAGCAGGACGTGCGTGTAATCCTACTGGGTCAACAACTGTAACAGTAATCTCTTTCATTGGTTTATCCTCCTGATCATTTTTACTTACTATATCTGTATTTTATAACATACTTGTTTCATATACAAGCGTTTACATTGTAGGAAGTTGCAATTCGATACAATATTTCTATGTTAGAAATTTACTTATGATATGGCTCGTTATGTAGAATGCGGAAGCTACGATAAATTTGTTCTACCACTAATATTCTACAAAGTTGATGTGGAAAGGTTGCTTTTGAGATACGCCAACGGAAATCCGCACGCGCAATCAGCTCACTACTCAACCCCAAAGAACCACCAATCACAAATGTAATCTTACTTCTAGCATGGTTATAACAATCCTGGATTCTATTTGCCAAAGCCACAGAATCGATATCTTGTCCTGCAAGATCTAACAAGATGAGATATTCATCATCACGTACATTCTTTAATAAGCGCTGCCCTTCTACAATCTTTACTTGCTCATTTTCAGCAGCAGAATTTGTCTCTGGTGCTTTTTCATCCAGAACTTCGATGACTTCAATCTTATCGTATGGGCGGATGCGCTTTACATACTCAGCAATACCTTCCTTCATCCACTTCTCTTTGAGTTTGCCACAGGCAATAATCTTAATCATTGCAGAACCACACCTATCTGCTTACTTTCACCACCACGGATAATAGATACATTCACAGTATCACCAGCAGAATGCATGTACAATCTTGCAAGCACATCTTGATAAGATTTCATTTCAATACCATCAATCATTGTGATGATATCTCCTTCCTGAAGGCCGTCTTCTGTATCTGTCTTTTCAACTACTGTTTGAACATATAATCCTGACTTCATATCAATGTTGATGCCATGTGCACTCTTTTCATATGCAAGCATACTCGATACATTGCGTACCACAACACCTAGTGCACCACGCATCACTTTCCCATTTGACTTGATTGCATTATAAATCAGTTTAATTTCGTTTGCAGTAATTGCATACTCCATACGAGAATTTCCTTGATATGGTTGACTTGCTACCACTCCAACAAGTGACCCATTTAAATCAATTACTGCACCACCTTCTTGAATCGAAGTAATTGGCGTGTCCATTTCTAGCATGGAAGATAACCAAGTAGTTGTACTACTCATACGCCAAACACCTGGTTCTGAAGTAATACCGCTGCTAACAACAGCACTACCCGTCGTTAGGTTTCTACCACTCATTACTACGACATTAGCACCCTGTGCTAATGCATTCGTATCTAAAATCGTAAACGGTTTTACCTCAAAGTTTGTAGTAACTTGGAGAACTGCTACACCACTTTCACTATCATCTCCAACAATTGTAGAACTAACACGCACACCACTATCAAACACAACATTAGGACTACCATTCTTTATAGCCTTTGTAGTTGTTAATATATGTACTGTTTCCTTCTCTTTTGCAATGATAATACCACTATAGTAGGAACCATCACTTTCCACAGTTACCACACTACTTCTGCTTTTTTCTATCGCACTAGTATAGTCTGATGTTGTATAGTTTGTACTATTCATATCCTCAAGAGAATTATTGCCTGTATTATTCTTTTGAAGATTCCTAATCAACATCATTGTTAGGACTAGATTCCATATCAATAATAGCGCTAACGCTACCGGCATCAACTTTTTCATCATATATACCCTTTCTAATCATCTCATATTGTCCTGCTGCACATACTAGTAAGTTTTCATGCAGTGAACCCCGATGATTTTGTAAAGCATGTATTGTTGTATCTAAAGCTTTCTTGCGTGTATTTGCTTGTTCACTTAAATGCGCAAGAATAATCATCTTTGTTTTCTCTGTAACAATTTGATTTAGTACAGCCGCACAATCTTCGTTACATAAGTGCCCTGTATCACTGTAGATTCGCTGTTTCGTAAATTGTGGACGACTAGTCGCCATTAGCATCTGTACATCATGGTTAGACTCTAACACGATATAATCCGCATCTTTGATACGTGGAATATGTTTCTCATTGATATATCCCGTGTCTGTGATATATACCAGTTTTTCAATTCCATTTTCAACAATATATCCAACTGTATTTAACGCGTCATGCGATAGTGCAATTGGTGTAAAGCGCAAAGTTTCAATCGTAAAGGAGGAACTAGGTTTTACATAAAAGGTATCTATATTTGGTACCTCAATAGGTGAGTAGATTGGTAAAGATGCGAAATGTTTTATTTGAGAGATATGATCAGAATGATTATGTGTGATTAATATCGCATCTAAATCATCCAATGATATCTCAAGTTCTTTTAAGCGCTCAAATAAATATTTCTTTGTTGTACCACAATCAATCATAACTTTTGTAGTACCATCCACAATCACAAAGCTATTCCCTTTTGAACCACTCGCTAATAATGCAAATTCCATCATCAGTTCAAACCCTCACAATTCATCAATGCAGAACATGCATTCACTGGCTCATCATCCTTATATAAGCTAAATGTTAAATGTGGTCCAGTCGCTTTGCCAGTCATACCAATCTTACCAATTACATCACCTTTTCTAACAATAGCATCAACTTCTAATGAGCACGGTAAGTACATATGCCCATATACACTTTGATACCCATTGTGATGATCAATGATTACATAGTTACCCAGTTCATCTGTATAACCCTTTTCTTTAATACTTCCTGTATCAACAGCTAGTACATTTCCCCATCGATTATATCGATTGATAAAATCAATCGATTCAAATCCTGCATAACAGCCATACTCACAGATGATTTCAGGATGTTCAACAGGATACGCTAAGTTACCACTACCAATACCTAAATCACTATTCTTTCCAATCGCAATTACTTCATCTTGTCCTGCTGCTGTTACAACCGAAGATAACTCTTGACCAGCATTTAATACTCCGTTAACCCATGTTTCATGATAGAGTACATTTTTTGAACCATTCGCACCAATCTGTCTAACCACTGTTTTACCAGTTTCAACTGTATTATCTTCTAATACAGAAGTCTTATAGAACAATGTTTCCTTCTGTAATCTTTGTTTATAAACATACACATCAATTGGTGAAGTAAAGTAAGTCACACATAGTTTTGTGCCTGCAGTTAATGTTTGATTTACATCTGTAATTACATCTTGATTGATACGCATTAACTGCTCTGCAGTTAAACCATAATTCTGTAAACCTATCGAAGTTAGTGTATCTCCCTCTTCAACCGTATAGTATTCAAGACTCTCATTATCACCATAGGACAAGTAACGTAATACTTCTTCTTCCGTAGTTTTAATCTCTCCTACGGATGCATAGGCATCCGCAATCCGTATTGTTTCATTGATTTTAAATCCCATTGTGATTTCACCATATTCCATGAGATTTGAAATTGTCTGGTGCTCATGAATGGCTTCTAGTGTATCTTCATCAATAAAATAGGATAAATACTTCTGTAACGCTTCTTGATAAATATCTTCTGATTTTACAAAGATTCTTGCGTACTCAACGTCTTCATCTGAAAACGAGATTGATTTACAAGCAATGCTGTATAGCGAATGATCATCTAAATACTGCATGATTTCAGTATCTACATCTGTATAGACATTTGAACTCATCTCTTCAACAAGATACATGTTACTAGCAATACTGATATGTGTATTTGGAAACATGCTCGCATACTTTGTTTCATAAACGGTATTTAGATGTTCATCCATGTAAGTTTTATCTTTTATAATACCTATCAACTTTTGATCTTGATACAACTTATATACTTTATGTACATCCAGAAGTAATCATTTCTACAGTTTGATTAAAAATCACCAACTGTCCCAACCTACAACTTACCCTCATAGGAAGGATGAGAGAGAAGGCACGATTACAATTGCGATTGATAACACTAAGCATACTGTTACAGCAATCAGATTTTTCATGCCTTCCTCCTTCATTATTGTGGTTTATTTGGGGCAATGTTATATAGTGCGTTCGTGTCTGCTTCCAAACGCTACATAAACTCTACCTGTTGCACCATTACGATGCTTTGCTAGATTGATTTCTAAACGTTCTGTTCCAGACTCTCTAGACTTGTTCTTTTTGCTTCTTCGTTATAGTAGGACTCACGATACAACATCATAACGATATCGGCATCCTGCTCAATCGCTCCAGATTCACGTAAGTCACTTAACATTGGTCTTTTATCTTCACGTGCTTCAACACTACGACTTAACTGTGACAAGGCTACAACTGGAACCTTTAACTCACGTGCAAGTGCTTTTAAGCTACGAGAGATATCAGATACTTCCTGCTGACGATTTACACCAGTACGATCGGATGGTCCACTTATCAACTGGATATAGTCAATCATAACCATATTTAAACCATGCTCTGCCTGCAAACGACGACACTTTGAGAAGATTTCAGGAATCTTGATTCCTGCCATATCATCGATATAAATATTGGAAGCTTTTAACTCTGCTGAGGCTTCATTTATACGATTCCACTCTTCATTTGTTAAACGACCGGTCTTTAACTTATCACCTTGAATGTGACTCTTCGCACTTAACAGACGCATCGCTAATTGTTCTGCGCCCATCTCAAGTGAGAAAATCGCAATCGCACCTTTCTGTGCTTGTGGAATGAGTGCAACATTCATTGCCAAGTTTAAGGCAACCGCTGTCTTACCCATAGATGGACGTGCAGCTAAGACAATCATATCACCACGTTGTAAACCATGTGTAATACGATCGAAATCATTAAAGCCTGTCTTTAAGCCAGTAATCTCAGATGAATTCTGAGACGCTGCACGAATTGTCTTTAACACTTCATTTAAGACATCGTTAGGATTCTTAAATTCACCCGCTTTACGATTACGAGATACATTCAAGATTTCTTTCTCTGAACGATCAAGATAATCATTTAAATCCGTCTGTCCATTAAAGCCTTCTTCCACAACTCTTTCAGCAGCTTCAATCATACGACGCATCATCGCTTTATCACGTATCAAATTAACGTATGTTAATGTATTCGCACTTGTGACTGCAGCGTTCATTAAATTTAGAATGTATTCCATCCCACCAGACTTATCTAAAAGATCTGTATCCTTTAAACGCGTCGCAACAGTTGTAGAGTCAATCTGTGTACCCTCTTGATACAGTTCTTCGCATGCATGATAAATACGACGATTAGCTTCAATGAAGAAATCATCAGCCTCAAGCCCTTCTTCCAGTGCTGTCCGAGAAGAACTTGGGTATACAAGCATGGTTCCAAGTAAACTAGCTTCTGCCTCTGGTGCAGAAGGCAATACACGTGGCATGATTAATTCTCACTTCCCAGTACTTTTACAACGATTGTACCGATAACATTTTTGTGTAATTCAACTTTTACTCTTGTTGTACCAAGACTATGAATTGGTTCTGTATCAATAATCTTACGCTTTTCGACTGTAATACCTTTTTTATTCAAAGCCTCAACAATTTGCTTTGTAGAAACAGAACCAAAGACTCTTCCTTCTTTACCAGACTTTACTGTGAAAGTAATTACTGTATTTTCTAATAATGCAGCTTTTTCACGCGCTTCTTGTTCACGCTGTGCTTCTAGTGCAGCTTCTTCGGATTTCTGTTCTTTTAAGATTTCTAAGCTAGCCTTAGATTCTGCCACCGCAAGTCCTCTTGCGATTAAGAAGTTTCTTCCATAACCATCAGAAACATCAACGATATCTCCACGCTTTCCTACTTTTTTAACATCTTGTTTAAGAATTACCTTCATCTTCTGCCTCCTTCTTCTGTTGTTCAATAATATGAATTAACTCTTCTTTGAGTTCTTTTACTGTCGCATCCTTACGTTGTGTTGCGGCAGCTGTCATATGTCCACCACCATGCATGGCTTCCATAATTGCCTGTACATTAATTTCACCATTCGAGCGAGCAGAAATACTATTGATTCCAGTACTCTTATCCTGCGCTATAACAAAGGCTGCCTTTACATCTTGAATACTTAATAAACTATCTGCAACCTGACTCATAATTGAACGCGTAATCTTCTCATTTTCTACAGCCGCAATTACGATACCATCTGGATAACTTTCACTTGCATTCATAATTGCACTCTTTAATGCAAACTCTTCATATGTATCCTTTAGATAGTCATATGCAACCTGCGGATCAGCTCCAAGTTTACGTAAAGCACTCGCTGCATCATAGGTACGTACACCTGTTCTTTCACGCCACTTACGTGTATCAATTGTCATACCTGCAAGCATGAATGTAGCTTCTAATTCAGAAATATCTACTTTACTTGATATAAATGGAATCATTTCAGTCAAGATTTCACAAGTACTGGAAGCACCAGCTTCGATATAAATCAGAATAGGTTTCACACCCATATCTGTACTTCTACGGTGATGATCAATCACCACAATACGATTCGCCATCTCCAATAGTTTTGCACCATTAGACTGTAGAATGTTGTGATGATCTGTCATGATAACAAGTGTATCATCCTTGAGTTGGTTGATTGCTTCACCTTCCGTCACAAATGTTATTCCTTCTGCTAGTTCCTGCTCATTTTCTTTCATTGCAGCTTCTAACTTTTCTTCAATACCACCCGTCTTAGCGATAATGCTGACCGGTTTATTGAAAGCAGATGCCATCTTAGATAAACAAATTGCAGAACCAATACAGTCAAAGTCCGCATTCTTATGTCCACAGATAATTACGTTGGAAGAATGTTGAATAAGGTCACGTAATGCATGTGCCATTACACGTACACGTACACGGCTTCTCTTCTCAGCAGCTTCAGTTGAACCACCAAAATGTTGACGTCTTCGCCAACTACCTGAATCGCAACTTGGTCACCACCACGAGTTTGCGCAAGATCCGTAGCCTCGTAACTGTCTCATCAAGTTCCGCAAAGTTTGAACTACCCTTGGCGAAAGCCATAGACAATGTGATAGATACTTCAGCCTTCTGTGAAGCCTTACGTACAATATTTAGAATTGAGAAACGATCGGCCGCAATTTCACGATAGATTCTTTCATTGAGTACTAATAAGTAACGATTGTTATTTAATCTTCTTAAGAATACACCATACTGCTGGAAGTATTCGTTGAGCGGTGTACGAATTGTCGCATTAATGTTTGCAATATCCGCATCATCCGCATACATCGTACTTTCTTCATAGTTATCAAAACTAGCTAGACCCTAGATTTACAACATGTTCTTCGTTATACTTACCACGATACTTATCTAAAAAGTGTAATATCTTTAAAGAATATCGTTGGTGCATTTTCACGCTTACTTACTTCATAAACGTATTGGTCAATCTGAACATTAACCTTTTCCGTTTCCCCGGAAATAATATCGTTGGCTTCAGGTAACCAAGTCAGTAATTTAGAACCAATACGATCAAGTCCTCTCTCCTTAAAGAGCTCACTCTGCCAAGTAATGACATAGTTTTCATCGTAGTTCATCATACCTACGCCACCAACTAGATACGCATCAGCGTAAGAACCACCTAGATACTTTTCTAGACCAATGGATTCTTCCTCATTCGCAGATTGGAAAAACTCTAAGAGATAAACCGCTATTAGAGCCTCTGCAATCAATACCAAGATACCTGGCAAGATATTTAATTTGAAAATCAACTGCAATAAGATAACAACCGCAAGTTGGATAGCAAGTGCCACAAAAACAAGCTGTTTAATTCGATTCATTTTTTGTTGCATGATATCCCTCCTCTACTATTCGTTGATGCATATTTGTCGTGATATATAAAAATCCATAAATCGCAACTGGAAATGACATAACTATCGCTAAGATAAACACTACAAATGTTAAGATTTTGCGACTTTCCTTTGCCATTAACCCAATCATAACAAGTAATCCAACAACACCCATCGCTGTCAGATAGAAATAAGCAAATGTACCTAACGCTGAAACAATCGTTAGAGCTGGCTCTGTTTTAATATAACCAGAACCGATATATAGATACCCAAACATTCCAACGAGTGCTACATATCCAATCCACTTAGGTGGAAAATATAGATAGAGTGGCGTTGATTCAGGAACCTTCATACGCAATCTCTTGAGTAATAATCTTGATGAAATATGTGTCACTATCGCTTCTAATACACTAACATCAGCGTACTTACGAAGAATACATTACGTAATAATACGTTGATATCCACATTAGTATTCACTGCTAAACCCATTGATTGTTGCATCATATCAAAAGTTTCACGTAATTCTAATACCAGTTGGTCAAAACTGACACCAAAGATAGCCACATTAATCACAACCGCAAGTAGTTCTGTAAGACCTCCAAGAACCATCGTTCTTAACAATAACCTCTTACTCTCAACATTTTCTTTGATAGATACCACTCCATATACCAAACCAATAATCGCTTCAGCGACAAAGAAGAACACTGCAAATGGACTTGCGAAAATAAAGGACACAAAGATGATAGCAGTTAAAACCATCAAGCTATCACGCAGTCCATATTTCGCTCCAAAATATACCATTGGTAATGGTAATAAGAACACAAACATACTGCTGAATGTTCCTTGGAACTGTCTATCGATTAACATAAATACGCCAATTAAGGCAACCATCATTGCCCCTTCGGTAATCTTTCTTACATTTTGATTCATAATAATCTCCCAAAAAGCACTATAAAAAGTCGCTTTTCGCATGCCAATATTATACCATAATCAACCAAATTCGATTCCCTTAGGTTTTGCTAAATCACTTTCATGGAAAGTCTCATCATTTTATCACTTTTATTACAGTATTAAATTCTGCTATGATACTCCCCAGAGACCCCTATGTTAACAAAAATTCTCTATTTTCTGATTGAACTAATGCTTCGATTCATCATACAATTTTTGACATGGAATGATAATAATCTGATTGGATTATCTGATAAAGACTTACACTTTATAGTAATGAGCATACTTGGAATTTTAATGATTGCGATTGTATATCCACTCTTCAAATTCCTCGCAAAGCGACATCACTTTCTTACATTAACAACTTTATGTATGTATTTACACTCATTATTGTGATTACCTTTGCAATTGAAATTGGTCAAGGCATTACTACACACCGGTACAATGGACTTCGTTGATATTGTGGCAGGAATTGCAGGGTTTCTGTTAATGTATATTGTACTAGCAATTATTACGAGTGTTATTAGTGGTATTCTCTATCTCATAAAACAATCAAAGTAGTAAATTTTCACTCTCTACAGTTTCTCAGTTTGATATAATAAACAGTAGAAAACGGGGTGTGGCTCAGCTTGGTAGAGCGCTTCGTTCGGGACGAAGAGGTCGTGAGTTCGAATCTCGTCACCCCGACTATTGAAAAATCCGTCAATGACGGATTTTTTTACTACCACTTCGCATTAAATACATATTGATCTAAACGTTTCAAAGCCTCTTGTACACGTGATAAAGGTAGTGCTAGATTCATACGAATACTGTACGGTCCATGAAACATGCGTCCATCTTGCCAAGCTACACCAAAACGATATCCAGCTTTTTCAACTTCTTCGATTGTTTTATTATGTTGCTTACACCACTTCTCACAATCAATAAATAACATGTATGTTCCTTCTGGCTTCATTAACTCGACACCTTCGAAGTGTTCTCTGATATATTCTACTGCATAATTTATATTACCAGTAATCACTTCACGTAATTCTTCTAGCCATGCATGCCCTTCTGGTTTATAGGCAGCAATTAATGCATGCATGGATAATACATTCATATTATTATAGTGAGATTTTGAAGCTTTCGAATGGATGCGATCACGCAGTGTCTGATTATAGATGATGTGATACGCACCAACTAGCCCCGCAAGATTAAACGTCTTACTTGGTGCGTATAATGCAACTACATGTTCATGTGCCCATGCATTCACAGATTGTGTAGGAATATGCTTATATCCTTCTAATATTATATCTGACCAGATTTCATCCGAGATAACAACTACATCATGACGTTCAAAGATTTCCATTGCTTTTTGAATTTCATCCAATTGCCACACACGACCAAAAGGGTTGTGTGGGGAACAGAAGATTGCAACATGAATATGATTTTGCTTAATCTTCTCTTCCATATCAACATAATCCATCCGCCAGATACCATCTTTATCTTTTATGAGTGGACTATGCACAATATGAAAACCATTATTGTTTAAACAATGCGTAAATCCAATATATGTTGGACTATGTACTAACACCGCATCCCCAGGTGCAGCATAAGCTGTTAAAGCAGACAACAAACCACCCAGAACACCATTTTCATATCCAATATGTTCTGGTAATAATCCTGTTACTCCATTACGCTTATTTTGCCAATCGATAATACTGTGATAGTATTCTTCACTTGGCGCAAAATATCCAAATGCAGGATGATTAACACGCTTTATGATTTCTTCCTGTACAGAAGGAACTGTAGGAAAGTTCATATCTGCAATCCACATTGGAATTACATCAAAACCCTCATCAGGTAACTCAGGTTTTCCTGGAGTCCCTATCCCATCGACCGCAATCGCATCTTTTCCATGGCGATCCATAATTGTTGTAAAGTCATATTTCATTGTAGAATCCTCCTAGTGATTCAAACATCTCTATTACCATCATAATCCTTATACCAAATAATTTCATTATTTGAAAAAACGAAGTGAATTTCAGGTTCACTTCATTTGTACCGACCCCCAAAAGTTAGACCAAAAATCTAACGAATGGAGGTAGGTATTTTTATGACAAAACATAGTTTTGAATTCAAGATAGTTTTTAGAATATTTGAATGGTAAAGGAGGAATTCTATATCTTTCAAAAAAATATGGATTAACCTCTAAATCCCAGCTACACAAATGGGTGAAAAACTATAAAGCATTTGGAAATGATGGTTTATTGCGCTCACGAGAAAATGAAGTTTATTCTTTCGAAATGAAACTTTCTATTGTAGAGTTGTATTTAACAAGTGAAATCACATATCAAGAGTTAGCTATACAGAATGGCATTAAGAACCCAGCTACGATTGGCAGCTGGGTTAATCGCTTTCGTATAGCAGGTCCTGATGCGTTAAAATCACGCCGAAAGGGTCGAAGGAAAGCTATGGATAAGATAGATAGGAAGACTCAAAACAAACTCGTAGAAGAGGCATCCGTTAATACAAGTGTAGAACATATAAAGGAATTAGAAGAGGAACTTCTTCGGTTAAGAATAGAGAATGCATTTTTAAAAGAACTGAGGAGGCTGCGTTTAGAGGACGAGGAAAAAATGAGAGAATGGCACTCGTCATCAACAGTCTCCGACAAAAGTTCAAGCTAAAAGACCTTCTCTCTTATACCGGAATGCCAAAAGCGACATATATGTATTGGCAAAAGAGATTTGATAGAGAAAATCCTGATAAAAAGCTTGAAGAAAACATACAAGAAATTCGTATAAACAATAAGGATTATGGCTACCGTAGAATCGTTGGAGAACTTCGCAACAATGGATATACCATTAATAAAAAGAAAGTACAGAGAATCATACAAAAGCTTCACTTACAGGTAACGTCTTATACTCGCAAAAGCAGAAAATACAGTTCTTATAGAGGAACAGTTGGAAGAGTTGCGCCTAATAGAATTCACAGACGCTTCAAGACACATATACCGCATCAGAAAATAACAACTGATACAACTGAATTCAAGTATTATGAAGTCGATAAAAAGGGGCATATGACAATACATAAGCTTTATCTAGATCCATTTATGGATATGTGTAGTGGTGAGATACTTAGTTACGAAATTGGTAAGAGACCTTCTGCAGAAAACGTGATGAATGCTTTGGAGAAAGCTATTACAATCACTACAGACTGCCCATATAGAAGAACATTTCATTCTGATCAAGGATGGGCATATCAGATGAACGCTTATACACACAGATTAAAAGAAGAAAGAATCTTCCAGAGTATGTCTCGAAAAGGAAACTGCCTTGATAACTCGGTAATGGAAAACTTCTTTGGACTGATTAAACAAGAAATATACTATGGAGTCATGTACTATAGTTTCGATGAACTGAAGTTAAAAATAGAAAGATTTATAAATTATTACAATGAGCAACGAATAAAAGAAAAAGTTAGGATGGATGAGTCCTGTTCAATACAGACAACATCTTCTAACTTCATAAAAAGAGATGACCAAAAGTCATCTCGTAAAAAATCTAACTTTTTAGGGGTCACCTCAATTTACTGTTCATTCTTTTTATTTAATTCTTCTGTTGAGTGATGCTCAATTGGTGCCCAATGTACTTTTGTAAACAATGCCTGTATAGAAATTGGTAAATATGACAACAAGAACAACGTGAACAACAATAAATGCTTAATTTTAGCCCAGTTATTGGTCTCGAATACGATCCCACTCCATACCAACGGTGAGTGCACCAATAATCATTAACGATATCCAGAAGCCACCAATCGTCTTAAACACAAACCACAACATTTCGCGTTGGAAAACAAGTCGTACATAATATGGCATTAATCCAGCAGAAGCCATTACCCATAATACAAAACCCAGAATCGCAATCGTTAATAAACCGGCTGGTAATACAGTCATCAAGATATCATAGAACGCTAGGCGTCTTCCCTTCGCTGTTAGAACACCCTTTGTTAAGTCACCCAAGTATCTACCATCAATCTGGTAGAATCCCTTTGCCCAACGCATTCGCTGTTTCCAAGATTGTTTCCAAGTAGATGGTTGTTCATCATACAAGATTGCAGTATCACAATAGCCAATCTTTTAATTGATTAATCGTACTTACAACTGAGAATTGAATATCTTCTGTTAAAAGGTAGTATGGCTAGCCATCGTTATCTTTCATTACTTTCGAAGAAACGACAAAGCCAGTACCCGAAATCATACACTGTGCCCCCAACAACATTCGTGGGTAATTTAAGTGACGTGCTTCATGCATAAACCAATGGAGTACGCAGCTGTCAACCAGTTTTCATCAAAATTCTTAGAGTTACGATACGTCGTCATCGCATCAAATTCACCCGTATCAAATGTCTTATTTACTTCATACAAGAAATTCTTATCAATGATATTATCCGCATCAAATACCATGAAAGCTTCATAGTAATCTTCACCCTTCAACTCGATTACATGATGGTAGAGAAAGTTTAATGCATACCCCTTACCAACTTCTTCTTGGTTGAAGCGTTCATACACAATCGCTCCATGCTGGCGCGCTACTTCAGCAGTCTCGTCTGTGCAGTTATCCGCAACGACATACATATCATACATGTCATCTGGATAGGTCTGATTGCGTAAACTATCTAATAATTCGCCAATAACACCTTTTTCATTACGGGCAGAGATAAAAATTGCATATCGATGATTCTTTTTTGCATCAGGTAACTTTGGAACCTTGCGCTTAAACATACTTACCGCAATATAAACAATCTGATATAGATACAACAAGATCATTAGCCCAAAGATAATGTCGGTGATTAATGTAAACTGTTCAAGAAATTTCATTTGACCTCCGTCCACACATCATTTATTCTTACATACTTTCTAGCATGTGTGTTAAAATTCTTCTATGCAAATTCAAATTCTACCCATGTTACCGGATTTCATCGCCTTAGGATGTCTATATTATTTTGTCTTTTTACAAAGATGGAAACAACTACCAAAGAAGAAATTGATTTGGTATAGTGCACTCTATCTGTATATATGCGTCATGATGATGTTAACGCTGATGCCTATCATCATACACATCCCTAATATATTCAGTGGATTCTCATCAAAGACAAACTTCTATCCGTTTATCGACTGGCAGTTACAGCGTGGAGATTATCTAACTGAGTCATTATTAAATATATCATTGTTTATACCATTTGGCTTTTTAATTCGACAAAATACAACTCTCAAACCATGGCAGGTTATTCTCATCGGACTTTTCACAAGTATCGGTATTGAAGTCTTGCAACCATTACTTTCATTTGATCGCGTTAGTGACGTTAGTGATGTAATTACCAATACCATTGGCACTTGTATTGGTGTATATCTCTATCACCAATATCTAAAACGATACTCAAAATTATCAAATAAAAACTAGTGAATCTCTATCTTATTCGTATATAAAAACCGCATTGTATGCGGTTTTTATCATTATATTATGGTATAAGATGATTGAACTACTATTTCGTGTTTCTTTCATATTAATAACTCTTTGATTTTTCGAGCCTCTAAACCAGAGTGATAAGTCCTTTTCCCCTAGTTTGAATGGTCCATCTACCAAAATATCTATATATGACAGCATCTCATCTGTTACTTTTGTATATTTTCTCTGATTCTTTAACAAATCTCTATCATAGACGAACCCTGTAAAACACCAAACACTCTTCTCAGGGAGAACTTGCTTTACTCTTCTAAGTAACTGCACAAGTACCACTTGATTAGCTGGTTCGAAAGGTTCTCCTCCTAACAATGTAAGTCCATCAATATGCTGGTTCTCAAGGAGATGAATAAGTTCTTTTTCTGTTTCCTTTGTATACAATTGTCCGTGATGAAAATCCCAAGTTTCAGGTTGAAAACATCCATCACAACAATTTGTACAACCAGATACGAATAATGTTACACGACAACCTTCTCCATTAGCGATATCAAAATTTTTAATACCAGCGTAATGCATTATATTAAAGCGCTAATTTCAACACTTCGATAAACTGTTCTTTATCTAATGGATAATAGTGTCCAACTGTACATGTACCATTCTTTGTTGCACGATTAGCCATTTCCGAGAAATGTGTCTCATCAATATTCATTTCAGTTAGTGTTGTTCTAAGATTCAACTTTTTATAGTACTGCTCCAACTTCTCAGCTAATAGAAGCACCATTTCTTTTTCAGAATAGTTTGCGTAATCGACTCCAAATATTCTATTTGCGAATTGAGCCATTTTCTTAGGATGTTTTTCTGCACAGTACTTAACATATGCAAGCATGACAACCGCCATACCCTCACCATGTGTAATGCCATATTGTGCACTAATCTCATGTTCTACTCTATGAGAAGCCCAGTCATCCTGTCTTCCTGTATTCAGTAAGTTATTATGCGCAATTGATGCAAGCCACTGAATTTCTGCACGTGCATCATAATTATTTGGATCTTTTACAAGACGTTCACCATTCAACATTACTGCTCTTACAGCACCTTCAATGAGGTAATCCGTCGTATCTACATGTTCTGTATTTGTCCAATAACGCTCAAATAAATGACTTAGAATGTCAGAAATTCCACAAGCAGTATGATATGCAGGTAATGTCATTGTATATCTTGGATTCATTACAGCAAATTTTGGAATAATTAATTCCGTTTCATATCCTAATTTACTTAAGCCATTCGAAATAATAGATGCATTTGATGTTTCCGAACCAGATGCAGGAATTGTTGTAATTACACCAATTGGAAGTGCTGCCTTGGCATCTGCTTTCCCTGTAAAGAAATCCCAAACATCTCCATCATACTTGATACCAATTGCAACTGCTTTTGCTGTGTCAACAGCAGAACCGCCACCTACTGCAAGGATAAAATCTGTATGATTTTCTCTACCAAGTTGAACAAGTTCTCTTACAAGCTCAACTTTAGGATTTGGCACTACATCACCGTTGGATACAAATTTAATTCCTAGATTCTTGCAGATTTCTTCAATTTCATGAAAGATACCATGAGACTTTACATATTCACCGCTGTATACAAATAGCAATGAGCTTACTTGGTATTGCTTAAATTGCTCCGCAACACGTTCGAATGGTTTTTCACCAAAGATGATTCTAGCTGGATTCACATATTCAAAATCGATCATTTTAATTTCCCTCCTTTTTAGGTTGACCGTAAGTAGCAAAATCCTTGAGTACTTCCATCATTTCCTCATCGTCAATAATATTAGGCTTTCCTACACACATTGCTCGCCATTGGATTTCCGCAATCCATTCACACTCCCTTGACAAACTATATGCAGATTTTAAACTCTTACCGCATGTTGAAAGACCATGGTTTGCCATTAAGCATGCATCACTTTCGCCAATTGATTCTGCCACTGCATCAGCGAGCTCTTGTGTAGCAAATCTTCTATACGGTGCTACAGGAACAGATGGCGTTCCTGCATCTGCAAGAATATAATTCACTGCCTTAATTGGCATATCTAATGTAGATAACACAATACAATAAGTAGAATGTGTATGTACAACTGCTGTAGCCTCAGGTTTCTTTTATATAAAGCAATGTGAAGATTGTATTCAGATGATGGTTTCCGTGTACCTTCAATCACTTCTCCATCTAAATTCATGATGACAATATCTTCTAACTGTGTTTCAAAAATAATCAATACCAGAAGGACTAATTGCCATTAACCCGGTAGAACGATCTAAAATACTAAGGTTTCCCACCAGTGCCAGTCGTCAAATGATCGGTCACCATTTTCTTTCCATAATCAATTAGTAACTTTCTTTCATTTTCCATTAACATATAAAATTACCTCATTCAAAAATAAGTATGCACTGTTGCTAGGAGTATAAATACCTTTATCTGTTACGATGCCCGTAACATATGCTGGAGATGTTACATCAAAGGCCGGATAATAACCCTTTACACCATCCATGGTAATCTGCATCCCCATTGATTCCTTCACTAGTTGCGCATCTCTTTCCTCAATCACTACTGAGCTCATGTCAGGATGTGCTTGATCAGGTGTTCCCGTAACATAATATGGGATACCTAGCATATGTGCACATAAAGCAATTTGTGATGTTCCTACTTTATTTACAACATGACCATCCATCGTAATAACATCTGATGCAGACGTGAAAATATCAATCTTCTTCGTCTTCATCGTATGAAATGGCATATTATCGCAAATCACAGTAACATCAAATCCCATATCACAAGCAACACTTGCAGTGAGTCTAGCACCTTGAAAATATGGTCTTGTTTCTGCACAGAATACTTTGACATTCTTCCCAGAACGTTTGCATTCTCTCAGCATTGTACCGACCACTGTACCTGCGAAACATTGAGTAAGAATTGTTCCATTATCAGGTATCACATCTGCCATATTCTTTCCGATGATTGTATACTTTGCATAATTATTATTGATATAGTTATATGCATATTCAAAAGCAATGTCTACTAAATCAGATAGACTTGCACCATTCTTAAAATTCTCAATAATTAATGACGCAGATCCATTCACAATTCTCTCCATCTGAGCAGATGTTGTAGGTCTTGCATGCGACAGAGTATACGCTGCCTTTCTAATAAAGTCGGGAATATCTGATACTTTTTGATTTTTTGCTTCATAAGCAGCCAAAGCCATTCCCATTGCAGCAGCAGTATATGGGCCTTCTGATTGTGTCACCATATCCGCGATTGCTTTTGCCACCTCTTCATAATGCTTGCATATTACAAATTCTGTACGTACTGGGTAGATTCTACGATCTAGAATACGTACTTCTCCAGCTTCATACCAAGCAACATTTTCAAATTTAAGCATGAATGCAAGGTCACTATCATTTCGCTTTGTAAAATCAATCACTGTATTTCCTCCTTTTTCTTTAAAAAACTGAATATTTTTTCTGGCTGAAATATAAGCCATAGAAATCCTGTTACAAATCCTATCAAATCAAAGAATACATACGGGATAACACTTATCGGAGTAATCTTCGACAGCCCGCTGACTGCCATTAGATGGCCAGCATACGGTACGACACCATTCGTAATCGTAGAAAAATAACCAAGAATAGTTGCAACCTTTGTTCTAGATAAATCTTGTTCTTCACAAATTTTCTTTGCAATAGGTCCACAAGTAATAATAGCCATTGTGTTGTTTGCAGTTACAATATCAAGAAGAATTGTTGTTAACGCAATCGATATTGCAGAGAATTTCTTATTCTGAGAATGCTTAGAAATCTTTTGACATATCCATTCAATACCGCGATTGTCTTGTGCTAATCCTATTAAGCCCCCTGCTACGACAGCAATTAAAGCCATTTCTTCAAGACGCATAATTCCAGCATGAATCGCAGTTAAAAACTCTGCAATTGTAAACATACCCTCTACATATCCAACAATAAAGGATAATACCGTTCCAATTGCTAGAACTGGGATTACACTAATACCCTTTATTGAAAGAATAATAACCATAATTATTGGAATTAAATTGAAAATAGGAATATTGGATGATTCTGAAATTGTGCATTCAATTGGAATACATCAAAAGAATAAGCAATGTAATGATTGCAGGGACCACAAACACAAAAATACTTTCTTTAAATTTACCTTTAATAGTTGTCCCTGTCACAGCTGCTGCAGCTACTGAAGTATCAGAAATAAAAGATAGATTATCTCCTGCGATAACTCCACTAACTACAACACCACATGCCAATGGAGCGCTTATATCTGAATGAGCAACGATACTAAGTGCTACTGGCATGAGTGCAGTAGCCGCTCCCATAGAAGATCCCATCGAAAAACTTAGGACAGTTCCAATGAGAAACATTCCGGGTAATAACAGAAAACTTGGAAGGAACTTTATACTATTGATTGCAATGAAGTCCGATCCCTGTATCGCAGAAATCGATGCCGAAAAGGCACCAGATAGTATATAAATTGTTACCATCATCATAATGGTTGGATGGCCATGCACCTTTGCAAAAACTTGTTACCGTATCATTCTTCTTATCTTGTGGCATAATTGCCAAAAATAGAAGGAATGAAATAGTCATTGCCACTAACAAAGGCATCACCGAGAAATCTTTATAGATAATTCCAAATAAAAAATAAATCACCAAGAAAATGATCAATGGAACTAATCCGAAGTAGGATAGCTTTGTATCGGAATTATTCATTACATTATATCCTCCTCATTCATAATCAAACACTTTCGGTCATAAGTCAACATTAAATTGTTCTAAAAGATAAATAAATTGACTGTTTATGACCGAAAGAGTAATAATGGTGCAAAACTATAAATGTACTTTACAATAATCACAAGAGGAACTAGCAATGTTAAAAGTAGATAGACAAAATTTAATTGAACATGAACTGAGACTAAAAGGAAGTATCACAATTTCTGAATGTGTTGAACTCTTAGAAGTTAGCGAAGAGACGGTAAGAAGAGATTTTCGTGAAATGGAAGAAGCAGGACGTCTTACACGAATTTATGGTGGTGCTTATATACAAGAATCTGACGATAAAAATGTTCCTCTTCCATTAAGGGAAGTCCTATTCTTGAAGGAAAAAGAAAAAATTGCAGAATATGTAGTAAGCCACCTTATAAAAGAAAATGAATCCATCATGATTGATTCAAGTTCTACATGTTTTCAGTTAGCAAAAATGATTCTAGTTAGTGGCATAAATGTGACAATTGTTACAAATTCCCTCTAAAATAATGGAATTATTTGAGAAAACAGCAACCAAATGCACGCTTAATTGGTATTGGCGGAAAGTACAGAAATAAGTCTTGTTCCTTTGTTGGTGATATTGCCACGAAACAATTAGAATCATTCCTAGTAGATAAATGCTTTATTAGCACATCAGCCCTTGATCCTAAACACGGTTTGATTGACAGCAGCCTACAAGAATGTCAGATACATCAAAGTCATGCTTGAACACTCTAAATTCCATTATATTCTTGCAGATCACACTAAGTTCTCGTCTAGAGCAGACTATATAGTAGGCTCATTTAACAATATAAATTCTATCATCACCGATTCAAAAAACGATCCCCTTTGGGACTCATTATTTGAAAAGTTCAACATCGATTTTATTTACTAATTCTTAATGCAAACCGGATGTAATATCCGGTTTTTTAAATCCATCATAAACGGGCATTTTATGATTGTTTTATGTTGACTTTTGACTGAACGTGAAATATATTGTGTACATAGGAACATGCGTGCACAGATACGTAAAGGAGAAAAATAATGAAAAAGTTCTTAAAAGCTGTAGTGGCTACACTAATGGCAGCATCACTAGTGGGCTGTTCCCCAGCAAAGAAAGAAAGTACTAGTACATCTGATGATTCAGCCAAGCCTAAGAGAATTGCTTTAGTCACAAATAAAGTTGGTACAAATGCATTCCTTACACAGATGATTGAAGGTCTAAAGGATAGTGCAGCGAAGTATGGATTTGAAGCTTCAAATGTCGAGTGCTCAGACACATCTGAATTTAGTGAGAATATTCGTGCATACGCTGAAGAAGGCTATGATCTTATTATTGGTGGTGGTTGGGAATCCTCTGATCCTATGTCACAGATTTGCGATGAATTCCCTAATACAGATTTTGCTTTAATCGATACAGAAGTTGATAGCGATCGTATTAAGTGCATCTCTTATAATGAGCAAGAAGGTGCTTACTTAATTGGAGCACTTGCTGCATTAACAGTTGATGGTGAATCACATTTATATGGTGGTGTCCATGTAAATGAAGGCCTGGTTCATGGAAATATCGTTATGGTTTTATGGAAGGTGTTCTCTCACAAGATCCTACAGCTACATTCGTATTTAATTATGTTGGTTCTTACAACGATCCAGCTAAAGCTAAGACTCTAGCAGAACAAGAATTCGCACAGGGTGCTAAGTTCATCAATGCTGCCACAGCCGGTGGAGATGCTGGTATTTTTGAAGCAGCTAAAGATAAAATGTTCTATACATCTGGACAAGATACTGATAAGACAGATCCTAGTAACCCATGGGTAGTATCATCTCAAATTAAAGATACATACACTACAATTATGAAAATCATCGATAACTACTATAACGGATGGAATACAACAAATGAAGTTTGGGGCATTCAAGAAAATGCTATTGGTGCTGTTCATGTAAATTACGAAAGCAAAAATCCACGTTCTGATAGATTAAGCGATGAAGATATCGCTAAACTAAAGAAACTTGTGGAAGACATCCGTAATGGAACAATCGATTTAAAGAATATTCCAACCGAAGAACAATATACTACTTCTAAGAAATAATTATATAAATATGAATGTTTCATCGAAAGAGCCTCCGGGCTCTTTTACAAAATTATAGAGGAGGGACGGACTATGGTACAGGAACCAATACTAGAGATGAGAAATATAACCAAACTCTATGGCACAATGAAAGCTAATGATAATATAAGCCTACAGTTACATAAAGGAGAAATCCTAGCAGTTATTGGTGAAAACGGTGCTGGAAAATCTACTTTAATGAAGATTTTATATGGACTTGAACAAGCTAATGAAGGTGAAATATATCTTCACGGAAAAAAAGTAAACATTAAGTCACCACATGAAGCAATGAGTCAACATATTGGAATGGTTCAACAACACTTCATGTTATTGAACTCCAGAACTGTTGCAGAAAATATTGTTTATGGAGGTGAACCTAGGAAAAACAAGATTTTCTTTGATCGTAAAACTGCAAGCAATAGAGTTAAAGAACTTTGTAATCAATATGGTTTGCAAGTAGATCCTGAAAAGAGAATTGATGAATTACCTATTGGTCTTCAACAACGTGTTGAAATCCTTAAGGTCCTATACCAGAATGCTGATATTATCATTTTTGACGAACCAACCGCAGTACTAACTCCTCAGGAAATCGATGAACTCCTTCAGACAATGAAGAACCTTGCAAAGATGGGTAAATCTATCATTATCATTACACATAAGTTAAATGAAGTTGAAGTTGTTGCCGACCATGTACTTGTTATGCGTGCAGGTAAGTATATCAGTGATATGAATGTTACAGATACTTCTATTGAAGAAATGTCATACCTCATGGTTGGTAGACGTCTAGAAACAAGTGTCATTCAAGAAATAAAAGCCGGAGATACAATACTTAATGTAGAAAATGTAGTTTTACACGGACCAGGAAACAAGAATATTTTAGATGGCCTGTCAATCCATGTGAGATCATAGTGAGATTGTAGGAATTGCTGGTGTATCTGGCAATGGGCAATCTGAACTCATCCGTTGCATTACCGGTCTTCTTCATATAGATGAAGGAAAAATTGAGTTGATGGGAAAAAATATCTCTAACAAAACAGTTCATGAGATTCGTGAGGATGGAGTAGCATGCATACCAGAAGATCGTTATTACTCCGGCTGTGCAAAAGCTGCAAACTTAGTAGAAACTTCTTTAATGGCTCATCAATACAATCCTAAATTATCTAAAAACGGCTTACTAAATAATCAAGCCGTGAAAGAATTTGCCCAAAAATTAATTAAAGAACACAATGTCAAAGCAGAAAGTCTCTCTCAAAAAGCAGGGCAGTTATCAGGTGGCAACATCCAAAAATTAATTGTTGCACGTGAGATTGAACAAAATTCTCCATTACTAATTGCAGCAGAACCTACCAGAGGTGTAGATATTGGTGCTATGGAATATATCCATAACCACCTAGTCACAAAGAGAAATAATGGTGAAGCAGTCTTACTTATTTCATCGGAATTATCAGAAATCTTAAAACTATCGGATCGTATTTATGTAATCTACGAAGGAAAAACTGTTGGAGAATTTACAAGAAGTAATGTCTGTGAACAAAAACTGGGTATCTTGATGATGGGAGGTACACTAAATGAGAAATCATAATCTAAAAGATATTGTAGCTACAGCCCTTTCCAAGATTAGGGGGCCAATTCTAGCCACATTCTTTGGTCTTCTTATTGGTGCGGTTGTTATTCTAATTTGTGGAGAAAATCCTTTCATCGTATATGCCTCGATGTTTGAAAAAGCATTTATAAAACCATATTATCTTGCAGAAACTCTTACTCGTGCAACACCGATTATTATTTGTGCATTAGCCACAGCAGTTTCATGGCGTGCAGGTTATATCAACATTGGTGTTGAAGGGCAAATGGTAACAGGTACAATTGTGGCAGCAATTGTTGCATTAAAAATGCCTGGTCCCTCGCTCATTGTATTACTTGTTGCTTAGCTAGCAGGTATGCTTGCAGGTGCACTATATGCATTAATTCCTGCTATTATTCAAAGAAAATTTGGGGCAAGTCTTATAATTATTTCCTTAATGTTAAATTACGTTGCAAATAATATTACATCTTATTTTGTGACTTACCGACTAAAAGATACATCTGGAGATGCTATGGCAATTCAAACACCCTCATTTAGAGAAGGCATTCGTTTATTACGATTTGCTAAAGGTAGCACGTTAAACATTGGATTTATCATTGCAATTATTTTGATCGCATTAATTATTTTCTTTTGAGAAGAAAACAATTCTTGGATATGAATCAAAATGACAGGATACAATCCGAACTTTTAGCTAAATATGGTGGTGTGAAAGAAAAAGAGAGTAATGTTCTTAACAATGGCTCTATCCGGTGCAATTGGTGCAATTGCTGGGTGTACGTATGCATTCGGTGTTTCAGGACGATTCATTGACGGAATGCTTACATCAACAAACTTTGCTTGGACTGGGCTCATGGCTGCTTTGATTGCCGATCTAAATCCAATAGGAATATTAATTTCTTCAATATTTCTAAGTGGACTACAAATTGGAGGTTCAACACTGCAACGTTCGATGTCCATCCCAAGTGAGATTGCTACAATCATTCAATGCTGTATTACTCTCTTTGTTTCAATCAAAATACTTATTACTTTCAAACAAAGAAAAAAGAACACAAAATTGACTAAACAAGGAGGATCCGAGGTATGAATATTGAATATATCGCAATTGTGATTCACTCTATTATTCAATCTACTTCTCCAATTCTTCTTGTAGCTTTAGGTAGTGCAATATGTTCTCAAGTCGGCATATTCAACATTGCACTAGAGGCACAAATGCTTATTGGATGCTTTGCATCTATCGCCATTAACTACCTTACAGGAAGTGTGATTCTTTCAATTATTGCAGGTATTTTTTCAGGGATGCTTGTTGGAGCGGTTGTGGCAATTCTACAAGTTAAATGTAAAGCAGCAGACATGGTAGTTGGTACAGCTCTAAACATCCTTATTTCAGGCTTAACAAGTTTCATGCTTTTCAAAATATTTAACCTACGTGGAACATTAAAAGATGATCGACTTGTACCAATGTTACGTGTAAATATCCCTGGTATTGCTAAGCTTCCATTTCTTGGCACCGTACTAAGTGGACTCACAATTCTTGATTATCTCTGCTTTGTAATTGCAATCATAATATTCATATGGTTGTACAAAACTGTTAATGGCTACCATTGTCAAGCAGTCGGCATTAATAAAGAAGCAGCAGAATCTCTTGGCACAAAGGGAACTTCTCTGCAAATGAAAATAGTAATTCTATCCGGTGCGCTTTGTGGACTAGGTGGAGTATGTCTGGCAATGGGAAATGTCACCTTATTTGCAGAAAATATGACCAGTGGACGTGGTTTTATGGCTATGGCAGCAGCATCTATGGGAATGAATCATCCTATTACTGTTATATTTACAAGCCTATTCTTTGGTGCATGTCAGGGAATTGGTGTTGTTCTTCAATCAGTTGTTAAAAGCCAACTTACGAACGCAATTCCTTATATTGGAACCATTGTTGCAATGGTAATTTCTTCAGCAAGAAAGAAAAAGAAAGCGAGAAAGCAGAACTAATGAAATTTGATAAAGAATATTGTGGCAAAGCGGCTGAGTACTTAAAAAATCTTATCCCTTTTGAACCAGAAATTGGTATTGTCCTTGGTTCTGGATTAGGGCCGTTATCCGCTTCTATTGAAGAGCCTATTATCGTTCCATATACAGATATCCCTAATTTTCTAACATCTACTGTATCTTCTCATGCAGGAAAAATGATTTTTGGGAAAATTGCAGGAAAGAATGTAATGTGTATGTCCGGACGTTTTCACTATTACGAAGGATATGACTTTGAACAACTTGTACTTCCAGTTAGAGTTATGAAGTTAATGGGTGTTAAAACACTGATTTTAACAAATGCGGCTGGTGGTGCCAATCCATCTTACAAACCAGGAGATATTATGGTTATTAAGGACCATATTAAGCTAAACGGTGCTTCTCCACTAAGAGGTCCTAATTGCTATGAATTTGGTCCACGGTTCTTTGATGTAAGCGACATGTACACAAAGTCACTAAGAGAAATGGCACTAGAACTTGCTAAAAACAGTAAATTAACATTTCATGAAGGTGTGTACTTTTACATGCCAGGACCACAATTTGAAACACCAGCTGAAATACGAGCAATTCAAGTTCTTGGCGGTTATAGCGTTGGTATGTCTACCGTCACTGAAGCACTTGCAGCAGCACACTGCTCTATAAAACCATTAGGTTTCTCTGTTATCTCAAATATGGCTGCTGGAGTAAAGAAGGAAGCACTTACAACAGAAGAAGTTGATGATGTTACAGAAGCAATTTCCGAACAATTCTCCGCATACATCAAAAGTGTTGTCAAGAATATTAAATAAGTTATCTTAAAGTGAACCCTCCAATTTTATATAACAAGTGTACCGACCCCCAAAAGTTAGACCAAAAATCTAACGAATGGAGGTCGGTATTTTTATGACAAAACATAGTTTTGAATTCAAGAAAAAAATAGTTTTAGAATATTTGAATGGTAAAGGAGGAATTCCATATCTTTCAAAAAAATATGGATTAACCTCTAAATCCCAGCTACACAAATGGGTGAAAAACTATAAAGCATTTGGAAATGATGGTTTATTGCGCTCACGAGAAAATGAAGTTTATTCTTTCGAAATGAAACTTTCTATTGTAGAGTTGTATTTAACAAGTGAAATCACATATCAAGAGTTAGCTATACAGAATGGCATTAAGAACCCAGCCACGATTGGCAGCTGGGTTAATCGCTTTCGTATAGCAGGTCCTGATGCGTTAAAATCACGCCGAAAGGGTCGAAGGAAAGCTATGGATAAGATAGATAGGAAGACTCAAAACAAACTCGTAGAAGAGGCATCCGTTAATACAAGTGTAGAACATATAAAGGAATTAGAAGAGGAACTTCTTCGGTTAAGAATAGAGAATGCATTTTTAAAAGAACTGAGGAGGCTGCGTTTAGAGGACGAGGAAAAAATGAGAGAATGGCACTCGTCATCAACAGTCTCCGACAAAAGTTCAAGCTAAAAGACCTTCTCTCTTATACCGGAATGCCAAAAGCGACATATATGTATTGGCAAAAGAGATTTGATAGAGAAAATCCTGATAAAAAGCTTGAAGAAAACATACAAGAAATTCGTATAAACAATAAGGATTATGGCTACCGTAGAATCGTTGGAGAACTTCGCAACAATGGATATACCATTAATAAAAAGAAAGTACAGAGAATCATACAAAAGCTTCACTTACAGGTAACGTCTTATACTCGCAAAAGCAGAAAATACAGTTCTTATAGAGGAACAGTTGGAAGAGTTGCGCCTAATAGAATTCACAGACGCTTCAAGACACATATACCGCATCAGAAAATAACAACTGATACAACTGAATTCAAGTATTATGAAGTAGATAAAAAGGGGCATATGACAATACATAAGCTTTATCTAGATCCATTTATGGATATGTGTAGTGGTGAGATACTTAGTTACGAAATTGGTAAGAGACCTTCTGCAGAAAACGTGATGAAGGCTTTGGAGAAAGCTATTACAATCACTACAGACTGCCCATATAGAAGAACATTTCATTCTGATCAAGGATGGGCATATCAGATGAATGCTTATACACACAGATTAAAAGAAGAAAGAATCTTCCAGAGTATGTCTCGAAAAGGAAACTGCCTTGATAACTCGGTAATGGAAAACTTCTTTGGACTAATCAAACAAGAAATATACTATGGAGTCATGTACTATAGTTTCGATGAACTGAAGTTAAAAATAGAAAGATTTATAAATTATTACAATGAGCAACGAATAAAAGAAAAGTTAGGATGGATGAGTCCTGTTCAATACAGACAACATCTTCTAACTTCATAAAAAAAGAGATGACCAAAGTCATCTCGTAAAAAGTCTAACTTTTAGGGGTCACCTCAAAGTTTGAGGATTCACTTTTTAATTAATACCCACATCTTCTTAATAACTTCAACCAGCAAACCCAAAATCATATAATCATGAATGCAATATTTCCACGAAAATTAAGTATTTGTAGATGAATTTCTTCAACTATTCTATCGTTGGATTAACAATCATAGCTGCTATCAAAAAAAACACCCTGCAAATATATGCAAAGTGTTTTTTTGTTTGTTGTACTGTCCAATCCAGCAAATTAACGCTTGGAGAACTGTGAGCGCGACGAGCACCCTTTAAACCGTACTTCTTTCTTTCCTTCTCACGGGAATCACGTGTTAGGAAACCAGCCTTCTTTAATGCTGGTCTGTAATCTGCAGAAGCTTCTAGAAGAGCTCTAGCAATACCATGACGCATTGCACCAGCCTGGCCAGTATAACCGCCACCTGCTACGTTGATCTTGATATCGAACTGTTCCTTAGTTTCTGTGAGTACTAATGGTGAATTAACTACCATACGTAATGTTGCTTGTGGTAGGTATTCTTCTAAAGTACGACCATTAACTGTTACAACACCTGTACCCGGAGTCATGAAGACACGAGCAACGGACTGCTTACGGCGTCCTGTTCCAACATAAGTTACTTTCTTCTTAGTTGCCATCTTGTCTTATCCTCCTTACTTTACCTTTAGCTCAACAGGCTTCTGAGCTGCGTGTGGGTGTTCAGCACCAGTGTAAACAAATACATGCTTACGTTGTACATCACCCAATTTGTTATGTGGTAACATACCCTTGATGGCTTTTTCAACCCATTCAACAGTGTAGTTTTCACGCATAACCTTTGTACTTCTTGTACGAAGTCCTCCTGGATACATAGAATGACTATAGTAGAACTTCTTTGCATCCTGGTCACCACTAATCTTAATCTTGTCTGCATTGATTACGATTACATAATCTCCACAGTCAACGTGTGGTGTGTAGGCAGGCTTGTGCTTGCCTCTTAATAATGTTGCTACCTGAGTAGCTAGACGTCCTAATGTGCAGTCTGTTCCATCAACGATATACCACTGACGAACAACTTCACTTGGCTTTAACATAGTTGTTTGACGCATTTTTACTTTCCTCCATATGTAGTTTCCGGGGCTACATTGGCATGAAGTGCCATTTACCATTTTAGCCGTTGATACCCCACAAGTCAATTAGATTATTTCGATTCTTCGACTGAATTTGATACAATTCTTCCACTTTTTGTATATAAGAGAATTGGCGTGAAGTTTGCTTGCTTTGTGTAAGCGTTCTTCAAGCTGTGGAAGCAGGATATTTGCTAGTGGAATGCCACGTTCCTCTTCAAGAATATGGATGCTAGCTTGCCCTTGGTCGATTTCATAATACCCCAATAATTCTTGACTGTGTCTTGTTGTCATCGCATAGAACTGATGACTAGCGTTCTCTTTGATTGCTTTGCTCTAGCAGCAGCTAGTTCTCTGGTTTGTACAGGAGGTATCATCCCCCTTTCAAAAACTCACGAACCATTCCTGTTTCATGTAATGCTAATGTCTTTAAAAGTAATCAACATATTCCAATGTCAACCCTTCGGCAGGACTGTTTTGTGTGGGAAAAGCTTTTTACGCTTCGCATCTAGAATATCTTGGATATGTGACGGTTCATACTTATGCTTTCCAACTTTCAATTAGTACAGAAGCCATCATGCGAACCATGTAACGTAAGAATCCTTTTTCCTACAAAGGCTAATGTAATCACACCATCCTCTTCCGTTAATGTGATGGAATTTACTGTTCTTACTTGGTCTGGATATTCTTCTAGTGAACTGGAATTCAAGGATGTAAAATCATGTGTTCCTACAAGGAAAGGGATACCTTCTCTCATCTTTTTCTACATCCAGATGGATTGGACATTGGAAAAGCTGTATCCTTTTGTAAATACATTGTATGGCCCATGATTGATACGATAGTTATATTGTTTTGAAAGCGTACATTATATCTTGCATGGAAACAATCATCCTCTTCTTCTACCGACATGATATGAATATCATCCGGCAAGAAAGCATTGATTGCGCCCATCCATTACGTGCAGGGCATCTCACGTTTTGTATCAAACATGAATACCTGTGCTCTTGCGTTTACTCCAGCATCCGTTCTACCATGATCCAATCACATTTAACCTTTTTCCTGTGTAATTCGCTCAATCACAGCCTCTAGGATTTCCTGAATAGAATCTCCCTTACGCTGTGATTGCCAACCAGAGTAGTTTCTGCCAACATAAGATACGACACATTTATAACGCATCATAATAAAATCACCAATCCAATCATCACGATTAGAGTTGTAAAAGCACCAAGCAATAAGAAGTAATCTCGTTTTTCCATCTTCAAGACTTTATAGCGTGTACGCTTTTTCTCCTGGTGCATACCCTCTAGCTTCCATAGCATCTCGCAAGATCTTCTGCACGTTGTAAAGCAGATACGAATAGTGGGACAATCAGAGAAAGAATCGCCATGACTCTCTCCATCAGTTTTCCTTCCTTCATATCAACACCACGCGATTGTTGTGCTTTCATAATACGTTGTGTTTCTTCAATTAGGTCTGGAATAAAACGTAGCGCAATACTAATTAACATCGCAATCTCATGTGCAGGTACATGGAAATCTCTTTAAAGGCATTAATAAATCTTCAATACCCAAAGTCATATCTAGAGGTTTTAGTCGTGGCAGTTAGACAAGTTGTAATCATAATCATCAACATCAGTCGAATCGCGATATATAGTGTTTGAAATACTGCATCACTATAGATAACAAAAACTGCCGAGTGCTACTAATGGTTCTCCTGTTTTCATCACAAATGCATTGATGATTAATAAGAAGAATAACATCATTAACATCGGCTTCATTGATTTCCAAATAAAAGCCAAAACTCAATTTTGAGATAAGTATCGTACTTGCGGCTACAGCAAAGATAACTCCATATCCAATCCAGCCTGCTGGAATAAAACACCGCTATTAACATCACCAACATCGCTATGATTTTTGCGCGTGGATCCATCTTATGCATTGGTGAATCTAATGGCAGATAACGTCCAAGTGTAAAATTACCCATGTTTCTTCACCTGCCTTACAATTTCTTTTCGCAAAGCGAATGAATATCGTTGATTTCATCCGAATTTCAAATCCACTCTTACGTAAGCCATCTTCATCTGAATGAATGCTGGCGGTAAGATATTCATACTGCGACAAAGTTCAGGGTTATCAAAAACTTCTTTCGTACTATCGTGGAAGCGAATCTTTCCATCTTCCACTACAACCACCTCATCACAATATTTATATACCTGTTCCATATCATGCGATACAATCAGCACTGTCTTGTTATATTTACGATTTAATGCATAGAACAACTCCATCATCTGTACTGTACCGATTGGATCAAGTCCTGCCGTTGGCTCATCCAAGACAATGACCTTTGGATCCATCGCTAAAATACCCGCAATCGCTGTTCTTCTCTTTTGTCCACCAGATAATTCTAATGGGCTCTTTTTCATAGTTTTCAACCTAGTCCAACTAACTTGATGCATCCTTTGGCCTTCTTAATGGCTACTTCTTCCGTACATCCAAAGTTCTTTGGGCCAAACGCTACATCCTTCAGCACAGTTTCCTCAAATAACTGGTATTCAGGAAACTGGAAGACAAGACCTACATCCCCACGCAGAGATTTGAGTTTCTTTGGTGTCTCCTTTGCGCTAATCGTACGATCAAGAATATGAATTGTTCCTTCGGTTGGCAACAGTAATGCATTCAAATGTTGAATCAGTGTACTTTTACCAGACCCTGTCTGGCCGATAATCGCTGTAATTTTATTTTCTGTAATATTGAGATTGATATCCTGTAAAGCATCATATTGGTAAGGTGTACCGGTGCTATAGACATATTTTACATGCTCGAATGTAATTGGCATAATTCTTCCACCAGTCCTTCCTGTGTAATATGTGATGAAACATGCAGACCACATGCCTGCAATTCCTCACTCAACTTTAAGCTAAAAGGGACATCGAGCTTCATCTTCTTTAACTTTTCTGGATCTTTGAAGATTTCTTTTGGTGTTCCTGTGATTGCCACATGACCACCATCCATCACAATCGACATAATCACTCTTAGCAACTTCATCAATGTCATGTGTGATGGAGAGAATCGTTAATTTACTTTCACCGTGTAGTGCAGTAATTACTCGTTTAATTTCATCTTTCCCTTGTGGATCTAACATGGATGTTGCTTCATCAAAGATGAGAATCTTTGGTTTCATCGCAAGAACACCCGCAATCGCAACACGCTGTTTCTGACCACCACTTAATCGTGTAGGTTCTTGGTTCAGATACTTTGTCATGCCGACTAAAGCTGCGTTTTCTTCGATGATCCGGTCCATATCTTCTTGTGGGACACAATGGTTTTCAAGCCCAAAAAGCGATATCATCTCTCACCGTGGAACCAATAAACTGGTTATCTGGGTTCTGGAAAAACAATACCGATATCGGAACGAATCTTGTTTAAGTTTTCTACATTTAATTCCATGCCATCCACCATGATAGAACCGGAAGCCTTTTTCTAAAAGACCCGCAATCAACTTTGCGATTGTGGATTTTCCCACTACCATTGTGTCCGATAATTGTTGTATAGGTTCCTTCCTCAATCGAGAAAGAAACTTCATCAATTGTCTTGCACTTTCATCATATGCAAAACTGAGATTTTTACTTCAATAATCCCCATGTGCTCTTATCTCCTGTACTCTTACGCGGCTTTTTGTATCCTTACAAAGCGTGCATATTATATCATTCTTTTTCACTTACACTCAAACTACAGACCTAAATCTCATTGTTTTCTACGAATTTCTTACAATCGTATAAAAAGTTGAAGCTCTCACTCCAACTTTATACTTATGAAAATGTGTTAAAACTACTTTTGAATGGAGTAGTTTTGGTAACTGCCATTTAATACAGCTGCTTGATTTTAGCGACATTTAAGATATCGCTGATGATTGCGCCATCCTCTACAAATAATTTCTTTGTGATACCCTCTGAGAACACTCATAGCCTGCCGCTGTCATAATATCCGCGAATGCTTCAAAGTTCTTTTCGCTATCGAATGATACGTAGTGATGAATCGTAACGAGTGTATCTGGTTCAAACATACCATTTAAAGAAGCTGCTTCTGTTAACAATTCTTCTACGAAGTCAGGATTGAGATATGGATATACACACATACTTCCTGTACTTCAACCGAACGATCACTTGCGTCATAAGTAGGCTGTGCTACACCATCTCCATCTGAAAGAGTTATAAAACGCACTTCATTATCATCGTCTTCTTCTTTATTTTCTGTTTCTTTCTGATCCTTTAAAAGTTTTACTGCAACGACTGCACCAATTCCGACAGCCACCGCAAGAGCACCAAATAGTCTATTAAACATAGTTGTCTCCTCTCTGTCTCTCTATGCCATATTTTAGCACATCTCACTAAAATACCCTAACAGAAACCTCAGCGTTTTTGTTCTAAATAAGTCATGATACTAACCGCATTTGAGGCAGCACCTTTACGAATTTGATCTCCACAACACCAAAGACTAATACTATTTACTCGACTTGTATCTTTACGGACACGACCTACATAGACAACATCTTGATTCGATGTCTCAATCGGCGTAGGCACATGGTCTTCAATCAGTTGTACACCAGGAAGTTTTTAATTGCTTTGACGAATTGCATCTAATGAAACTTCCTGTTCTGTTTCACTGTCAATGAAATGGAATGAGAACGATACACCGGTACACGTACACAAGTGCAGTTTACCTGCATATCATCCGCATGCATGATCTTACGACCCTCATTATGCATCTTCGCTTTCTTCTGTTGTATAACCATCCTCTAGATATGAGCCAATCTGAGCAATACAGTTATACGCAATCTGTGCTGGGAAGACATTTGGATGAACCTCTTCTCCTTTATCAAGTTCTATAATCTGCTGACGTAATTCACGCATCCCTTCAACACCTGCACCACTGACAGCTTGGAATGTTGTCGCATTTACATGCTTGATTTTTGGATAAGCGATGAATTGGCGCAATTGCCATCAACGCAATAATCGTAGAACAGTTTGGATTTGAAATAATGCCATGATGATGATAGCGCGTCATCCCCGTTAATCTCTGGAACCACTAACGGCACATCATCCTGTAAACGAAAAGCACTAGAATTATCAATAAGCACTGCATTTGCCTTTTGAATCAAAGGTAAATATTCCTTCGTTAATGCATTGGATACTGCGCCCAATACATAATCTAATCCTTCAAAAGAATTCTCATCTACAACCTGTACCGTGATTCCTTCGCCATGAAACGATAATACGCGTCCAGCCGATCTTGGGCTGGAAAAATAAACGCAATTCATCTACCGCAAGGTTTTGTTCTTCGATGCATTCTAGCATTTGTCTTCCAACTACGCCCGTTGCACCTAAAATTCCAATTTTCATGCATGTTCCCTCTCTTCTTGAATAAAACGTTCATAGATACAGCGAATCGCATTGTGGAAGTCATGATTTGATACACCTACCACCACAGATAATTCATCTGCACTCTGATTGATTACTTTAATATTGATCTTATGATCACCAAACTCACTTAATAACTGCCCCTGAAGCACCTGGCACTTGTTTCATACCTCTTCCAACAATGGCTACCATCACTAAGTCTTCTTCCAGCATCAGTTCATCCGGTTCCTAATTCCTTCTTGATTTTCGCAAGAATCTCATACTTGCATTGTTCGATTGCACCCTTTTGTACAATAACCGTAAATGTATCTACCGTAATTGGTACACTCTCGATAGAAATATGATACTCCTCAAAGATGAATAATAATCTTCGTAAAAAGCCAACCTCTGTAGAACTATGACTCTTTACAACGGTAAAGGAAGCGTAATCTCTTCGACCCGTAATACCTGTAACCGTTGAAGTGCTATTGGCTTTATCATACTCTTCACAATCATCTTGAATGAATGTTCCAGGATTCTCTGGATCATTTGTATTCAAGATATGAATTGGAATATTCTTTTCACGAACCGGGAAAATCGCATCATCATGAAGTACATTAGCACCCATGTAGCTCATCCCACGTAGTTCACTATACGTAATTACCGGAATTTGATGTGGGTTATCAATGATTCGAGGATCAGCCACCAATATTCCAGATACATCAGTCCAGTTTTTCATAAACTTCCGCATCTACGATATTTGCCAATATTGAACCAGTAATATCACTACCCCCACGACTCATCACTTTGATTTGTCCATTTGGCAAAGCCCCATAGAAACCAGGAATAACATACTTCTGATTCATATCTACTAGTTTATCTAGATTCTGTTTAATCTTCTCAAAGTCAAAATCTCCATTATACTTAAACGCAATTACATCTTTCGCATCTAAAAACTTTGCGCCCTAAATATTCAGCCATGCATCTAGCAGTTAAATATTCCCCACGTGAAACAATGTAATCAACTGGCGCATGTGTATCCAACATCTCTTTGACACTTGCGAATTCTTTTTCCAAATCAATCTTCAACGCAAGCGAATCACATATACGTTGATATTTCTCTTTACAAGATTAAAAATTGTTTCGTAGGATACACTATAGTTATATATGTGCATGTAGAAAGATAAAGTAAATCCGTCACTTTTATAATCATCACGATTTTCTTTACCACATGCACTTACGACAATAAACTTACGATTTGTATTCGCATCCACAATGCGCTTTACTTTTTCAAATTGTTCTTTACTAGCTACTGAGGAGCCACCAAACTTACTTACAATCATGCATTACCTCCGCCACAAATACTGCACCATCTTCTAATCTTTTCCAATCGAAAGAAGCCAGTTCTACAAAACGACATTTTCTTTGTAATGCATGTATCTTCATCAATTCTTTCTTCAATCATATCTTGGATATTATCAAGATTGATTGAGCGAACATAGAATGAGGATACACGACTCGTATTGTCAACATGAATACTCTCTTCTCTTAAGACTGATATATCTTGTTTATAGAGTAAATCAATCAAATCCTGTACAACCGCATGTGCTGTTGGATAAGAACCTGCACCTTGACCAACATAAGTCATCTTACCAAGTGTTCTTGAATCACTTTCAATTGCGTTGAAGTTTGCCGATATTGTCGCAAAAAGGTTCTCTTTTGGAATAAAGGTTGGGATAACTGTAGCACTAACGCTATCATTAGATTTTATACCAGCACCGATTAATTTACTGCATAATCATGCGTGCATGTGTACGCAATATCTCTAGCACTAATATAACGAATCCCATAGATATCAATATCTTGAATGCTTGTAAGTACACCAAACCCCTTACAGCTTGATAGTACGACTTTGTACGCTGTATCCATGCCATCAATATCATCTGATGGATCAAATTCCGCATATCCACAGTCCTGTGCTTCCTTTAAGGCAACCGAAAACTCCGATCCCTCATCACTCATCTTACTTAAGATGTAGTTAGTGGTCCCATTAAAGATACCACGGAAGCTTTCAACATCATCGATACGTTTTGTCCGATCTAAATTACTCATCCATGGAATTCCACCACCACACGCAGTCCTCATACTTTAAACTAACACCACGTGTACGTGCGGTTTCTAATAGTTCTCCCAAGTGATTCACCAACATCTTCTTATTGCTTGTCACAACATGCTTTCCATTGAATAACGCCGCTTGAACATAACTAAATGCCGGCTCATCACCACCGATACATTCCACTACTACATCAATATCAGGATCTTCCACAATGTCATGGATATCCACTGTCATGCGCTCATCCGTAATATCCTTTTCATAGCGAACCAATATCCTAGAAATCTCCAGTTGAGAGACTTCTTTCGTATTCTTTTTTCATCAATAATCTTTCTAACACTCAGAACCTACAGTTCCATGTCCCAATAATCCAATTTTCATATGAACCTCTGTTTCTAAAATAGATACACTTGTATTTAAAACACAAACAGTGTATCATTTTTCTATATTTAAACAGAAGGAAGCCCTATGAAATATGTTAGTACACGAAATAAAAGATAAAGTTGTATCATCCTCTGAGCGATTATCAAAGGTCTCGCTGCTGATGGTGGTCTCTATACACCCCAATCACTTGATCAAAAGGTAGATTTATCCTCTACACTAGATGAACTATCTAGGAGTTAGCACAGTATATTCTATCTCTTTTTAAGTGACTTTAGCCAAGAACAGATCCAACAATGTGTTCAAAAATGCCTATCAAAACTCATTTGAAAAACAACGAAGTAGCACCACTATGCAAAATATTATCACGATGGTTGGCTAACGGAACTATGGCACGGTCCAACCAGCGCCTTTCAAAGATGTAGCTTTAACACTACTACCGCATCTATTAACAGCCGCATACAAAAGACCAGAATGAAAAATGACCTCATCTCCATTCTCTCACTGCCACAAGTGGCGATACCGGCAAAGCCGCAATCAATGGGTTTGCGGATGTCAAAAACACCGCCATTGCAGTACTTTATCCAGAAATCGGCGTATCTGATATCCAAAAGAGACAAATACGAACATCACTAGGTAAAAATGTCGAAGTCATCGCAGTCAAAAGGAAACTTTGATGATTGCCAACAGATTGTAAAAAGAAGCGATGAAAAATCCAGTTGATACTAAACGCATGCAAGCACACGAAACTATCTTCCGCTAACTCCATTAATATTGGTCGCTTGCACTCCACAAATCGTCTGTATTTCGACTCCTACACAAAAACTTGTTAAGAGCGGTGATATTCAATTGGGCGATGCAGTTAACTTTGTTGTACCTAGCGGTAACTTCGGTAATATCCTTGCTGGATATCTGGCAAAAAAGTTAGGCTTACCCGTTAAAAAACTAGTATGTGCGTCTAACTCAAATAATGTACTAACAGAATTTATCCGTACAGGTTCACTACAACGCAAATAGAGCGTTTATTCCTACCGATATCCCCATCGATGGATATCCTAGTATCCAGTAACCTAGAGCGTTTATTATTCCTTCTTAGCGATCACAATGACGTATTGATTAATCAATATATGATTTCTCTCAAGGAAGATGGACATTACACAATCTCCGAAGAATTACGTCATGCATTACAAGAAAGCTTTACAGCATATGATTGTTCAGAAGAAGAATGCAAGAAAGTGATTTACGATACCTTCCACAACGAACATATTCTCATCGATCCACATACAGCAGTCGCCATACATGCATGCCACGCATATAAACAAGAATCAAATGATACTACACCATGTATCGTATTATCCACAGCGAGTGCATATAAGTTTGCGAAAGATGTATATGCGACCCTTACAGGAAAATCTTGCGACGATGAATTTGAAGCGATGTACGCTTTACATGACTACACATCCGTTGCAATTCCTAAAAATCTAGCCTGCTTAAAAGATATGCCAATACGCTTTACAAAAGTCATTGAAAAAGAAGATGCACTAGACACAATCGCAAAACGCTTGGAGGATTTACAACATGATCACAATTAAAACGCCTGCCACATCCGCAAATCTTGGCTCTGGCTTTGATTGCCTTGGCATTGCGCTAAAACTATATAACATTTTTCAAGTTGAAAGATATGATTATAACTTCCTAGAAAATATAGATGAAGAATACAACAATGATAACAATCTTTTTCCTAAAGGGCCTATCGCCTTGGCTGTGAGACGATTGGAAAATACAGCCCGATTCATGTTATCTTTGATTGCCATATTCCAATTAGTCGAGGACTAGGAAGTAGCGCTTCCTTTATCATTGGTGGACTTGTCGCTGCTAGTGTTTTACACAACAACATTCTCAGTGAAGCAGAAATCTATCGTTTAGCCTGCCGTGTGAGAGGCCATCCTGATAATATTGCGCCATGCCTATATAGGTGGACTTTGTGCAGGCATGAAAATCGATCAGAAACACTTCTTATCCCATAAACTCTAATCCATAAAGATTGGAAATATACCGCTCTTGTGCCAAACGTCGAGGTAAGCACAGAAGAAGCACGTGCCGCATTACCAGATCATTACCCACGCGCGAAAGTCGCTACAGCTATTAGTAATGCGATACTCACATCACAAGCACTTCCAGGAGGAAATCTCTCTCTACTTTCAGCCTCAACGCACGATATCATTGCATGAACCTTATCGCAAAAATTAATCCAAATTTTGAGACAATCCAACAAATTGTAAAAGGAAGATACTGATGGAATCTTACTCATCAGCGGCTCAGGTTCAACCTGCTTAAGTATTGCAAAGAAAGAATTAAGTACAGCAGCACGTTTAAAGGTTGCCTCACTTCCCACATCATTGGCAGTGTCTACAGTTGGATGTTGCCTATCATGGTACAGAAATAGAAAGGTAAGCACATGCAAAACTCCGATTACCTAATCGTTCATAAAAAGATTTTGCCAGAATACTTCAACCAAGTCATTCAAGCAAGATCTCTACTTGAAAATCACGAAGTCGAAACGGTGACAGAAGCCGTCAAAAAAGTAGGTATTTCCAGAAATACCTACTATCGTTATAAAGACTATCTATTTGAGATTTCAGATAACGCCACTTCACGCACGATGACAATCTCTCTTCTTTTAAAAGATGAAAGCGGTGCATTAACAGCGGTACTACAAACATTGAGTAAAGCACAAGCAAGTGTTTTAACGATTTCTCAAGCAATTCCAGTTGGAGGATACGCAACGGTACTGATCAGTTTAGATATCTCCAAGATGGAAAATACGCCAGATAATTTATTAAAACAATTACTAAAACATTCTTGTGTACGTAAAGCACAGCTAGACGCAATCGCATGATAAAAGAGCCAAGCGGCTCTTTTCTATTTGTTTACTTTTGAACGCTTCCTTGCTTCGCAACTGCAGCCATCTTAGCTTCAATCGCAGCCTGGTCACCTAAGTATTCCTTAGAGATGAACTTTCCATTGTCGTCAAATGTATAAACGAGTGGAACACCTGTAGGGATATTTACACCGATGATTTCTTCATCTGTTAAGTTTTCGAAATACTTAACAAGAGCACGTAAGCTGTTACCGTGAGCAGCGATGATGACACGCTTACCAGCCTTCATCTGAGGTAAGATTTCCTGCTCATAGTAAGGAACTGCACGAGCGATTGTATCCTTTAAGGATTCAGCTAATGGAAGTTCATCCTTATTTTCATTACGGTAAGCTTCCTGTAATGCTGGATTTCTATCATCTGTTGGATCTAAAGCAGGTGGCTGAACATCAAATGATCTTCTCCAGATCTTAACCTTCTCTTCACCATACTTCTCAGCTGTTTCAGCTTTATTTAAGCCCTGTAAAGCACCATAGTGTCTCTCATTGAGCTTCCAAGTCTTCGTAACTGGTAACCATTCACGGTCCATTTCAGATAACACAAAGTTTAATGTGTGAATTGCACGCTTCAAATATGATGTATAGCAAAGATCAAAGTCGAATCCTGCTTCCTTTAAAGCACGTCCGCCAGCCTTAGCTTCTTCTACACCCTTCTCAGAAAGTTCAACGTCTGTCCAACCTGTGAAAAGGTTGAGCTTATTCCATTCACTTTCACCATGTCTAATTAAAACAAGTTTCATTTTAAGCCTCCTTCGCTTTTTAACAAATCAATCGTATCACATGACTTTATGATGTCAAACGAAAATATTCACATCTGCTTACGCTTTTTGTGATACTAGTTAAAGAATTTATTATTTCGTGGAAATGTTAGGAAACGATATACATTGAGATACCAGTAACCGCATGAAATGCGGTAGAGATTTCTGTCAAAGTCGCCGTACAACTACCCTGCATCATTTCACGATTGCCACCACCCTTAGCATGAATAGCTGCGTTAAATTCAGCACGAATCGATAGTAAGTCAATCGTACGACTCATGATGACATAAGAATATCCCACTTCTGTCTTCGCAATTACCATGACGGTAGAGATTCCCTTCTCAATGCAACGATTGCAGAATGCACGCATTCCTTCAGAATCCGCAAGGACAGAAGTATATAGAATCGCATCATGTGTAGGAATTTTATCTGCGTCCTTCATCATCATTTCCATTGAAACAGAACGATATGATTTCTGTACATCTAAATAGCGTTGTTGAAGATGACTTACAGCCACCGATATCTCTAGTGGCTTAGCAGACAACATTTTTGAAATCATAGCGTTTTCTTGCTGGATACGATCAAGATAGATAAACGCTCTTCTTCCACTCAACAAGAAGACTCTTGTTTTATTTCGTAACTTTTCAAAGCTAATCACCTTACAGATTCCAATTTCACCCGTATTTTTTACATGCATACCGCAACATGCGCACATGTCATAACCCTCAATTGATACAATACGTGTTATCCCTGCAATCTCAATCTTAGAACGATACTCATACTTCGCCGTTTCATGTGGAGAACAGAAAATTTCTTGCACAGAAAGATTTGTCCAAATTGCTTGATTTACCCGTCTTTCAACTTCTTCAATATTCGCTTCTGTCAATTCTCCATTAAAATCAGCACTGATATATTCACCCATATGAAAACCAACATTAGAATATCCATATAACTGTTTAACAACACCAGAAAAGATATGTTCTCCAGTATGATTCTGCATTAAGTCAAAGCGATACTCCCAATCAATCTTACAGTGAACCTTGCCTCCTACCGGAAGAAAATCTTTTGTGATATGTACAATCCCTTTTCTTTCTCGTTGTACATCGATTACTTCGATACCTTGGATTGTACCTTTATCACAAGGTTGTCCACCACCTTCCCGGATAAAAGATAGTATCTTTTAAAATAACTTTATAACCACCCTTGCATGCATGGCAACTCAAAACAACTGTATCCAATTCATTTGCGTAAGGATGATGATAATAATATTCTTGAAATTCATCCATTTATTTCACCATCTCTTTATATAAAACATCTACAGCTTCCCGGTCCGCAATTCCATAGGAGAAAGCAGTCGCCGATCCCATCGCAACTGACTTTTCAAGTGCTGTTTGATCATCTTCTCCATTTAACTTACTGGTTAAAAACGCAGCCACCATAGAGTCTCCAGCACCTACAGAATTAATAACATTTCCATTTGGCGCATGGCAGCGATATACCTAGATTCACCAGAAGTGCACCGCGATCCCTAATGAAACAAGTACATTTTGTGCACCCATTGAAACCAACTTGCATGCATATTCTTCCATTTGATTCTCTAAAACAGTTTCAGAAAATATCTCTGACAATTCCTGTTGATTTGGTTTGATTAAATATGGATGATATGGAAGTACTGTCTTTAATACACTACCTCCAGCATCTACGATAATCCGTATCTTTCTTCCTTGTAGAAACTTCATTACATCTGCATAAAAATTCTCTTCAACACCAGATGCCATACTACCAGAAAGGATGAGTACATCGCCATCTGTAAGATGTTCCAACTTTACATATAGCTTTTCAATATCTTCTTTTTCCACCGTTGGTCCACTAGCGTTAATTTCTGTTTCTGTTTCATGTTTCATCTTGATATTGATACGAGATTCTCCATGATCTAACTTAATAAACTCTGGAGATAAGTCCATGACTACTCACGACGTTCAATCTCATCCCCAGTAAAACCAGCCACATATCCAAGTGGTGTACTAATTCTTCCTAGATGTTTCAAAGCGATGGACACATTAATTCCCTTTCCACCAACATCAATCTGCTCAAAGATAGAACGATTGAGTTTTCCTTCTTCAAATGTTTCTAATTGCACAATATAATCCAGTGAAGGATTCATCGTTACTGTATAAATCATACAAACACCTCTTTATCAGTATTATAAATGAAAAAGGTCCACATTGAAGTGAACCTGATTATTTGTTTAGATAATGAAGAACTTCAAGATGAATAATCCTGTAAGAATATACATCAAGAGTGAAATTTCCTTTGCCTTACCTGTAATCACATGAATGAATGTGTAAGAGATAAAACCAAATGCAATACCTTCAGAAATTGAATATGCAAAGCCCATCATTGTAATGCATACAAAGCATGGGAATGCCTTTGTGATATCGTTCCATTCGATATTAACAACCTGCTGCATCATCAAGAAACCAACAACGATCAATGCAGGTGCTGTCGCAAAGGAAGGAAGTGTTAAGAATAATGGTGATAAGAACAAAGCAGCTAAGAACAAGATACCTGTTGTAACACTTGTTAAACCTGTTCTACCACCTTCCGTAATACCAGAAGAAGATTCAACGAATGTTGTGATTGTGGATGTACCCAAGATAGCACCTACTGTTGTACCAACAGCGTCAGCTAATAGCACACCCTTAATTCTTGGTAGCTTTCCATCCTTGTCTAACATATTTGCCTTAGAAGCACATCCAATGACTGTTCCAAGTGTATCGAAGACATCTACAAATAAGAATGCAAATACAACTACCACAAAGTTCGCAAGGTGACTTGCCACAAACGCAAAGTCAAATTGGAAGAATGTAGGAGCGATAGAATTTGGCATTGAGAAGAACGCTGTTGGGATTAATGAATAGTAACCCAATTCTGGATTTGGTACATAGATACCTACTAATTGGCAGATAATACCTAATACCCAAGTTAGTAAGATACCCCATAACATATATCCCTTAACACCCTTGATTAACATTATCACAATCGAGATGACACCAATCATACACAAGATAACACCTACACCCTGTGATGAGAATGTTCCATTCGCAATACCGCTTGTAAATGAATATAGACTAACGAGTGTTGCGCCATCAACGATGATATGTGCATTTTGTACACCAATAAATGCGATAAAGAAACCAATACCTACAGATACAGCAACCTTTAACTGTACTGGAATTGCGTTGAAGATTGCTTCACGAACACTTGTTAGTGACATAAAGATAAAGATAATACCTTCTACAAGTACTGCTGTTAACGCAACCTGCCAAGGATAACCCATAACACCACACACTGTGTATGCGAAGTAAGCATTCAAACCTAAACCAGCAGATAATGCAAATGGTGTATTGGAGAATGCAGCCATGCAGAAACATGCAATGCGGATGCGACTGCAGTCGCTGTCAAGATAGAACCTGCATCCATACCAGAAGCACTTAAGATGGATGGATTGAGCGCAAGGATATAAACCATTGTAATAAATGTTGTAGCACCTGCGATCAATTCTGTTTTAACTGTTGTGCCGTTTTCCTTTAAATGAAATAACTTTTCTAACATAAATATCCCCCTTGTTTTTTCACACATCGCTGCCCTTAAAAATAAAAATCCTGCCAAGAATCATCTCAACAGGAAGTCACTAAAAAGAATAGAGACAACCGTAGTCCCGCTATTAAGGTAGCAGGGTAGAGACACTTCCGCCAATTCGAAAGCATATACGATATGTGGCACATAGGTATTATATGAAATAAACAAGACGATTACAAAGGGTATTTGTTAAAAACAATTTTTCCAACATTTTATACAAAATGTATATATTCGCTAGAATGAAAGCACTATCATCAAAAAAACTTAAAATAGGTATCCTTATCAATAAAATAATGGGATAATAACATGCGTTTGGAGGTTTTTCTATGAAGCACATGCGTCAGTTTTTAATTATCTTATTCTTTACATGTATTGGTGAAATCCTGCATGAATTTATACCATTACCAATCCCTTCTTCTATCTATGGTCTTGTTTTATTATTCATCGCACTCAACCATGGTATCTTTAAAATCAATGAAGTACATGATACAGCTGATTTCTTGATTGATATTATGCCTATTATGTTTATACCAGCAGCCGTTGGTTTAATCCAATCTACCACATCAATCAAACCAATTTTAATCCAATCCATCATTATCATGATGATTTCTACATTTGTTGTTATGGTTATCACTGGCAAAGTATCTATGTTATTACGCAAGGAGAATTCTGATCATGAATAATGTAATGTTAAATAGTGCAACGATGGGTGTTGTCATCTCATTGATGGGCTTCTTTGTTGGACTCTTATGCCGTGAAAAATTCAAGTTACCAATCTTTAATCCATTACTCATTGCGATTATTTTTACAATCGGTTTTGTCGAGATTTTCCATGTTGATTACGATTCCTACTACTCTTCCGCAAAATATCTCAGTTGGTTGTTAACACCAGCGACAGTTGCGTTAGCTGTACCTCTTTACAAGGAAGTTGAAAGACTAACATCCAATTGGAAAATGATTACAATCTCTATCGCATGCGGCTGTGCTAGCAGTGTAACAACAGTACTGATCCTTGCTTTATTATTTCGTTTCAACCACGAACAATACGTTACCTTCTTACCAAAATCAATTACTACTGCAATCGGTATGGGTATTGCAGAAGAACTAGGTGGTATCGTACCAGTAACAGTTGCAGTTATCATCGTAACAGGTATCTTTGGTTGCAATCATCGCAGATATTGTCTTCAAGGTTTTCCATATCACCGACCCAATTGCTCAAGGCTTAGCCCTTGGCGCTAGTGCTCACGCAATCGGCACATCCAAAGCAATCGAACTCGGTGACTTACAAGGGGCTATGGCAGGTCTTGCAATCTGTACATCTGGTATTATCACTGTTGTATTAGCGACCGTCTTTGCAACATATCATGTAAACTTCAAAAAGAGCGCAATGCTTCTTTTTACATACGACTATGTAAATTGATAGTCGTTTGTGTCATTAGTCTCTACGTATGGTAATAAAGCCATTTGACGAGCACGCTTGATAGCGATTGCCAACATTCTCTGGTACTTCGCACGAGTTCCTGTAACGCGACGTGGAGTAATCTTTCCATTTGCGCTAACGAATTTCTTCAAGAGCTCTACATCCTTATAATCGATATAAGTGATGTTGTTTTTTGTAAAGTAGCAGACCTTTCTGCGGCCCATTCTTTTATTTTCTGAATGCCATTGTCTGTTCTCCTTTATTTAGAATGGCAGGTCATCGCTGGAAATATCCATTCCGATTCCTGCGCCGAAGTCATCACTCACAAAATCATCATTTGTAGATGGTTTTGGTTGTGAATACGGCTGTTGATAACTGTTGTCTTGATAACCACTGTTCTGTGCTCTGTTCTGTGATTGACTCTTAGATTCAAGTAAGTTTACAGTATCGCAAACGATTTCTGTAACATAAACTTTCTGTCCATCACGATCATAGTTACGTGTCTGGATTCTTCCTTCAACACCCACTAACGCACCCTTACGTGCATATGAGCCTAAGAAATCGGCAGCCTGTCGCCAAGCGACACAACTGATGAAGTCTGCAGACTGTTGATTGTTTCCATCCTGTCCACGAGCCATACGACGATCACATGCAACAGTAAATGTCGCAACGGACGTAAGCCACTAGCTGTCTTACGAACTTCCACATCACGTGTTAGTCTGCCAACCAAAACAACGCGGTTAATCATTACTTAGCTCCCTTAGCCGGAGCTTCGTCACGGGTAATCATGAAACGAACAACATTTGCGTTGATTCCCATCAAACGATCAAATTCCTTAACGCAGGCATTATCTGCTTCAAATGCTGTTACTACATAGTAACCCTTCTTCATGTCATCAATGTGATATGCGAATTCACGCATGCCCCATTCATCTGTCTTTGCAATCTTACCACCGTTGTCAGTGATGATCTTGCTGAGAGTCTCGATTAATTCAGCTCTCTTCTCTGTTTCAACAGATTCATTGATGATGTACATGACTTCATACTTCTTCATTCCGTACACCTCCTTCTGGTCTAACGGCCATTTCTGGCAAGGACCGGGAGTAACCCACTCGCCATAATATAGTACCAGTTCCCCAAACAAAAGTAAAGAAAAATCACTTCTGCCTTTCTGACAAAAAAGTGATTCTACTCGCTATTTATGCGGATACTGGCATTCTTTCATCGCCCGTTCACTATGTAGGTCCATGGTTACACCATTTACCTTATACTTCTTTAATACAAACATTGTGACAGTAGCCGCAACACCTTCAATTGGTGCTAACTTTTCACCAACGAAATCAGCGACCTCACGCATTGTCTTTCCATTTACATTTACCAAAAACTCAGAATTACCACTCATGAGGAATAGGCTACTCACTTCTGGAAAGTGTGCAATTCTTTCCGCAATCTTATCATAACCGCTACCACGTTCTGGTTTTGCGCTAACGCCAATCATCGCATCCACATGGTCGATATTTGCCTTGTCCCAATTCACCATTGTATGGTAACCACAGATAATCTTATTCTCTTCTAGTTCTTTCTTTGCGTTGTTAACAGATTCTTCTGTTTCACCAAGAATATCTGCTAAGTCTGTAATACTTGCACGTGGATTTTGTACAAGTAAATCAATTAACTTTAGGTTGTCCATCTTATTTATCTCCTTTGTGATCCTTTATAAACTGTGCAATACGTCTCATCGCTTCTTGCAAGTGTTCGATACTATACGCATAACTAATTCTCGCAAAACCTTGTCCACTCTCTCCAAATGCAGTACCTGGAATAATTGCGACATGCTGTTCATTCAATAACTTCTCACAGAACTCATCACTTGTCATACTCAAGACTTGAAATATTTGGGAAAACATAGAACGCACCCTTTTGGTTCAAATGTTTCTAATCCCATTTCATTGAGCTTACGTACACAATACTGACGACGCATATCATATTGTTTACGCATTTCTTCAACATCTCTATCACAATCACGTAGGGCTGTAATTGCCGCGTATTGACTCACGGTGAGGTGCTGCCATAACACAGTTTTTGATGTACTTTTAACATCACTTTGATTAGTTCTCTTGGCGCTAGTACATATCCCAAACGCCAGCCTGTCATAGAAAAAGGTCTTAGAGAAACCATTTAGTATGATGGTTCTTTCCTTCATCCCTGGAATCGATGCGAAGGAAGTAAACTTACTATCCCGTAAATTAGTTCAGAATAGATTTCATCAGAGATGACAAGAATATTTGTATCCCGTAATACTTCTGCGATTTCTTCCATCTCTTTATAAGATAAAAACTGCGCCTGTTGGATTATTTTGGGTAAGATAGTAGAATTGCCCTTTTGTCTTATCTGTAATCAGCAGCCTTGATATCTGCCGCTTGGATTCTAAAAACCATTTTCAACCTTAGCCCTTACATACTTTTACATTCGCACCCGCAAAAGTGGCTGTTGGTTGATATGTAACGTATCCTGGATCTGCAAGATGACTTCGTCACCTTCTTCTACGATTGTACGGAATACAAGGTCAATTCCTTCACTTGCGCCTACTGTCGCAATCATCTGATCAATATCGTAATCCAGATTATATTTACGAAGCAGATATTCACGAATCGCAAGACGTAACTCCTTTAAACCTGCATTCGTCGTATATTGCGTCTTACCTAGTTCAATTGTATGAATTGCCGCATCACGAATATCCCATGGTGTCTTGAAATCAGGCTCACCAACACTCAATGATATGCAATCTGGTATTTCCGCAACCAAATCGAAGAATTTACGGATTCCCGATGGTTTCATATCTACTGCTCTTTTTGCTACTAACTTTGTATAATCCATAGTCTGTACCTCGTACGTCCCTCTATTATACTCGAACTGTAAAAAAATGCTCCCTATGCAGGAACATTTTTTACAGTAATTTTCTTAACATCTAAAACCTAGAGTTTATCTGAATGTTGATTCAAAAACTCTTGGATGAAAAAATCTACTTTCTCTCTTTCAGCTATGACGCTGACATTTATTTGCTTATCTATCTTCTTCTCATAAAATCCACAAAAGATAGGATTCTTGATTTTCATCGTTACCTTCGAACAACCAAGTGGAAGTTTACTTCCTTTTATTTCTTGGATATCTTCCATTGCAAATCGAAAATTCAATACACTATGTCCTCTACTTCCGTAAGTATAGTATTTTAAAGAGTTGTTTTTATCAATTTCTAATTTCACTGTATTCAGATAGAAATAACAAACTAATAAACAAAGAAGTAGTGGTATACAAACAAGCGCAATAACAATAATCATCCTGCCTGATTCATCCGTTCCTTCATGAATCAAATTTTTTAATATCCACGTCACAATCGAAGAGAACGATATAATCGTCACAAAGGCTATCCAATTTAGTATCGTCTTATGTGGATATGTCAAAATCAGTTTTGGTTCATCTTGTACAATATCTGTTTTCATAATTTACTCTGATTTTAATTCAAAGAGAATATCACGAAGTTCAGCTGCTCTTTCAAAGTTTAGACTTGCGGCTGCCTCACGCATTTCAACTTCCATATCTGCGATGAGTTTTGCCTTATCTTTCTGAGAGAGTTTTGCTTTCTTCTGCATGTATTTCGCAGCCATTTCCTTAGTCTCTTTCCCACGAATCGCCTCTTCAACATTCTTCTTAACCGTTGTAGGGTATGATGCCATGTTCTGCGTTATACGCTTCTTGAATCTTGCGACGACGCTCTGTTTCATTGATTGCGTAACGCATGGAATCTGTCATGACATCTGCGTACATGTAGACTTCACCATTCGCATTACAGGCGGCACGTCCAATTGTCTGAATTAAAGAACGATGACTACGTAAGAAACCTTCCTTGTCCGCATCTACAGATACATACCAAGGATACTTCAGGAATATCCAAACCTTCACGCAACAAGTTAATACCAACAATCGCATCAACCTTTCCTAAACGTAAATCACGAATGACTTCGGTACGTTCCAAGGTCTTTGTCTCATGGTGTAAATGCCAATCTTATACCCACGTTCTTTGAGATATGCTGTTAAATCTTCTGCCATGCGTACAGTTAATGTTGTAATTAACACACGTTCATTGCGTTTAAGTCTTGCATCAAGTGCTTCACAGATATCATCAATCTGTCCCTTGGTTGGCTTGACCGTAATCTTTGGATCCAGTAATCCAGTCGGACGAATAATCTGTTCCGTTACATGATGATCCACAGCTTCTAATTCAAAGTCACCAGGTGTTGCGGAACAATATACAACCTGATTCATCATCGACTGGAATTCATCAAATTTCATTGGACGATTTTCTAGTGCAGATGGTAAACGGAAACCATATTCCACTAAGACTTCCTTACGTTGACGATCACCATTGTACATACCTCTTACCTGTGGTAAGGATACATGTGATTCATCCACAAACAACAAGAAATCCTTAGGGAAGTAATCAAAGAGATTCCATGGACGCTGCCCTACTTTTCTACCATCGATATGCATAGAATAGTTTTCAATTCCAGAACAGTATCCATTTTCTCTTAATGCCTCAAGATCAAAGCGTGTACGCTGTTCTAAGCGTTCTGCTTCGAGTGGTTTGCCCTTCTTATGGAAATACTCTAAACGATCTTCAAGTTCTGCTTCAATCGCATCACACGCTCTTAACATCGTCTCCTTTGAGCGTGCATAACCACTCGCTGGGAAGATGTTATAAAACTGGTATGCATTCATGGTCTTTCCTGTTAAAGGTCAATCTCTGTAATACGTTCTATCTCATCTCCAAACATCTCAATACGAATATTAAATTCATTTGTATAAGATGGTGTTAAATCAATAATGTCTCCACGTACACGTATCGTACCTCTTGTTTGATCAACGTCGTTACGTGAGTACTGTAGTTCAATCAAACGGCGCATCAAATCATTACGGTCAATTCTTTCTCCTACACGTATCGTATAGAACATGTTCTTATACTCAATAGGATCGCTAGCCGCGTAGATACATGCAACAGATGCGACAACGATTGTATCTCTTCTTTCCAGAAGAGAGTTCAGAGTAGATTCACGAAACATATCTAGTTCTTCATTGATTGCAGCTGTCTTTTCAATATACATATCACTCTTAGGCATATATGCCTCAGGTTGATAATAATCGAAGTTTGATACAAAGAACTCTACACGATTGTGTGGGAACAGTTCTTTAAACTCAGAATATAACTGACCAGCTAAGGTCTTATTGTGCGAAAACACTAACGTTGGTCGATTCATCTGTGCAATGATATTCGCCATGGTAAATGTCTTACCAGTACCAGTAGCACCCTCTAGAACCTGTTCCTTCTTCCCTGCATGCAAGCCTTCCACAAGCTCCGCTATCGCCTTCGGTTGATCTCCCGTCGGCTTAAATGGTGATACAAGTTCAAACTTACGATCATCCATTTAAAACTTCCTGAGCTTTCTGTAGTTGAACATCATGTGTCTTTGTTGTATTCCAATCTAGTACCACAGCACTATAGAGCGTACTAAATGTTTCTTTATCTAATACACCATCTGCTGTAATACCTTTTTCTGTCTCAAACTGACGTAATGCCTCTTCTGTTTGAGAAGAGAAATAACCGTCGGTACGACCAACGTTATACCCTAGATAATCCAAACAAAGTTGGGCGAATTTAACCGGTTCACCAACTACTATCATAAGCTGTAGCGATCCGTATCATTCATCTCTTGGTAAAGAAGTATACATCACTTCATGTAACTTCACTTCATCGTCTGGTGTAATACTAACACCATTAACCCAAACATCGTTCGGGAAGTCCATTTTGAAGTTGTATATTTAAGTGCGGAACCATCTTTGAATACACGTGATACCTGTACTGTACCCTTACCATAGGTTGTTACACCAATTATTGTTACATCCTGATGTTGTTCCTTGAGTGCCATTGTGAGTACTTCCGATGCGCTCGCTGTATTCTTATTTACTAAGATGGCAATCTTCTTGATGTTGTCATACATACCATCTGTTGTACGGATTTCTTCCGTCGTACCATCCGCATACACTTGCTTCATCGCAAGCGTATCCTTTGGCAAGAAATATGACGCAATGCCTTGTAATGCGGTTAGATATCCACCACCGTTATCACGTAAGTCAATCACGATATTTGATACATTCGCATTCTTGAAATCATCTAGGTATGCCTTTACTTCATTAGTTGTATTTTCACCAAACTGATAAATCTGTAAGTAACCTGTATTATCACTTAGAATCTCTCCAAACGCAGTTGCACTGACAGCTGCACGAGTAATTGTTATCTCAAGAGGTTGTTCCTGACGGATGAATTCAATCGTTACATCTGTACCACTATCACCCTGTACTAGGTTCTTGATTTCTTCTGTTGTCTTACCAGTGAGTGATTCACCATTGACCTTATTCATGATATCTCCAGCTTTTACACCTGCTTTATCCGCTGGTGAATTACGGAAGACACGCTCGATAATGTTGATTCCATTGGCCTGTAAGAACTGTACACCAATCCCTACATAATTACGGTTGATAGAGTCTGTAAACTGCTTCATCTCATCAGCCGTCATATATTCTGTATGCTTATCAACATCATTGGTTGTAATACCCTTTAGAGCTTGGTCTGTTAATTTCGTATCAATATTTTCTACTTGATCCGCAAAAAACCAATCATTCTCCATCACCTGTAAAACACCATTGATTTTCTCATCAGAATTCAAAGGAAGATTATTCACCACATTCTTACGCGTAGGTACGAGTGAAGATAATGGTAGTACTGAGCCAAGCAACCAACCACCTACTAAGGCAACTACGACAAACGCTACCATAAGGATACGTAGACGTTTTACTTTCTTCTGTTCTTGTTTTAAAGCCACTTCTTCTGGCCATAAATGACGACGGAAAGGAATACTATATACTTTTTCATCGTTCTGTAATTCTTCTTTGTTTTCGTCCATTTTACTGCCTCTATCTTTCTAAAAAGAGTCTCTATTTTAGAAGAGACTCTTAAATGCTATTTTAATAACCAAATACTTCTTCAGGTTGGATACGGCATGGAGCACCGACGCCATCACTACAACGTCTTCCATACAATCCATATCTTCCGACAGTCCAACCTGCACCAAAGCTGACGTCACCATTCCAGTTAGCAGCGTAGTACGCAAATCCAGACGCATCTCCTAAGTAGAAGATTTCCACGTGACAGTGTGGTCCAGTCGTATTACCAGAGGAGCCTACCTGTCCAATCACATCACCTGCATTTACAATCGTACCAGTCGCAGCTGGTGTATTTAATGTCATGTGGAAGTAATCCACACCATACAAACTACCGTTGACTGTTACAAGCAAGATAACCTGGTTACCAGAATAGGAAGCACCACCAAATTGATATCCACAACTATCACCTAGATAACCAACTGTTGGACATCCATTAACACCTCTTAGTACAACACCATTGGCAACTGCACGAATTGTCGCACCATAACCAGCTGCAGCATCATATCCCAAATGAATACTTCCATCTGGATAAGACCAAGTACCAGCACTACGCCAACCGCCATCTACTGGATAAGTCCAACCATTTGTTGTAGGAATCGCTTCAATTTGAGCAGTGATACCTGACATCAACGCATTGTTTTGTGCAATATCCGAGTTCTTCGTTTCGATTGAACCACGAAGTGCAGCCGCCGTCTTCTGCGCTGCCTCTTGGGCAATCTGCACATAAGTTTGTAAAGTAATGAGTTCTTTCTGTTGGTCCTGTTTTTCCTTCTTTTGAATCTCTAGTTCATTCTTCGCAACAACAAGCTCTTCTTTTTGTTTGTTTAACGTTGCGATAATCTGAACAAGTTCATTCAAAGTCTTCTTATCGTATTGAGAAATTGTACTTAAACCATTCGCAATACGAATAAAGTCTGTAAAGTTATTCGCACCCATCAAAATATCAATATATTGATTTGTACGCATAGTAGGTTGATTCAATACCATACGTGTCTTTACTTTATCTTGTAGTTTATCTGCAGTCTTTTGATTTTGGTCAATCTCAGCCTGCTTAGAATCGATTTCCTTCTGCTTTGCGTCAATTTCAGCTTCTTTTTGTGTAATTTCAGCTTGTTTTGTATCAATCTGAGTCTGATACTCCGAAATCTTCGCTGCATATTTTGAGATATTGGCTTCCATATCAGCCTTTTGAGCCTTCCAAGCCGCAATCTGTTGACTCATCTCTGCATTCTGAGACTCTAAGTAAGCCTTATACGCTTCACATGCGCTAGCATTATCCTTATCGTAGTTTGTACAACGATTTAACCAATATTCCGAGTTGGAATAATCTTCATCCGCAATAACAGTACTCGATTGATTTCCAACCATAATCACAGCCATCAACAGGCATAAACATATCTTCGTTAATTTTTTCATCGCTTATCCCTCAAATACTTCGTTACGGAGAGCCAGCTTCCGAAAAGACCAACAAGAATACCAACTAATAATAAGATACCTGAAACATAGTATAAGAATGGGAATGCCTTCTCTAAACGGAACATATTAGAGATCAACACACCAGAAGTCTTGTCAAAGATCACAATGTAACCCCAAATCGTTAGACCAATTGGAATAATTGCGCCGAGAATTCCTGTAATAATGCCCTCCCAAAGGAAAGGAGCACGGATAAATCCATTTGTCGCACCTACATGTTTCATGATCGTAATTTCATCCTTACGAGCATAAATGGTAAGTTTGATTGTATTTTTGAATTAAGAAGATTGCAAAGTAGCGTTAAGCGCAGCTACTAAGATACTACCAAAGCGGCGAATGGATGACATCGCATCAACCATGTTCAATGTACTTTGACCACCATAGTTGACACTATCAACTCCAGTAATCTGGCTCAATCTTCTTAGCGATATCTTCAAGATTTGCGCCATTCTTTGTTTCTACGTAGTAGGCGTCATGCATAGGGTTATCTGCCTTAAATGGCTCAAACACTGCTCTTGTACGCTCATCTTCAAAAACTGATTGATGTAATATTTTCAACTCATCATCTTTTCGACGAATATGATACCTTTTTCAACACGTCAATTGCAGAGATTGCTGTCTCAATCTGTTTTTAGACTTGATGAAGACTCCGCATCATACGAAACCATTACAGAAATTTCAACGGAAGACTCTACAGAACGAGTAAACTGTTCTAAGTGATAACTCAATACCAAGAACAAACTAATAATCATTAATGTTACTGTAACCGCAATTGCACTTGAAAGAGACATTGCCCAGTGTCTACCAACACCACGAATACCTTCACGAATTGGTCTAATCATGACGAACATAACCTCCTTCGGAACGATCAGCCACAATGTGTCCTTGTTCCAAAACAATCGTACGCTTACGATACTTATTTACAAGCGTAATATCATGGGTAACCATCACAACGGTTGTACCATAACGCTGATTGATTTCCTGTAGTAAGTCCATAATCTCATCAGATTTTGCCGGGTCCAAGTTACCAGTAGGCTCATCCGCAATCAAAACCTTAGGACGGTTGGCAATCGCACGTGCAATCGCTACACGCTGCTGTTGTCCACCAGATAATTCCTTTGGAAAAGAATTGCCCTTTTCACTTAAGTCCCACGACTTTCATCACTTCGATTGTACGCTTGCGAATCTGTGCCTTTTTCATACCGATTACTTCTAAGGCATACGCAATATTTTCAAATACGGTTAAATGTGGCAACAATTTATAATCCTGGAATACAACACCGATATTACGGCGATAGATAGGAATCTGACGTTTAGATAATTCGCCAACATCAATACCAACAACTTTTACGTTGCCTTTTGTACACATTTCCTCCGCATCCATCAACTTAATCAAAGTAGATTTACCAGAGCCAGTTGGACCCAATGACGTAAACAAATTCGCCCTGATCAACTGATAAATTTATATCATACAGTGCATTCGTACCATTTTTATATCGTTTGTAAACATGGTTGCATTGAATCATAAGGGTACCTCCTTACTTGTGAAATCCTGCCCAATAATTTTATCACATTCTGTTAAATATTGGATGAAGCGTAGGTGAAACCTTCACCATGCATATCAGACGCATCATTTGTAATTACAAATGCTTTTGGATCAATTCGATTAATTAATGAAATTAAACTTGCATATTGACGTGTCGATACAACAACCAATACAACATTCTTAGCTTCACTGTTGAAATCCACCACGACCATCTAAAATCGTAACACCACGATTGAGTTCCTGATAGATTGCATCTCGTAACTCTTCCCAATGACTGGAAATAATATGTACAGACTTGGCATTGGCACCTTGTCCAGCACTCAGCACCTTTCCAATCGCAAAGCCAGACGCAAACACGGACACTAGACCAAGTAGTGCAGAGTTAATGCCATACGCCGCAATACCTAATCCAACCGTTAAAGTATCAATAATAATAACCAAAACCGAAATTTGTACACCTGTAAACTTATGTAAAATCAAGGCCGGTATATCCATACCACCTGTACTCGACCCCGCTCTCATCACAATACCAATACCAGTACCAGCAAGGAGTCCTGCATATAAAAGCAGCCAAAATCGGATCAACGGTGATTGGATTTGGAACCTTAATCAACAAGTTGTTAAATACTGGATAGGCAAGTGAAGACAACATCGTTGTTAAGGCAAATTCCTTGCCAAGGATAACTGCTCCTAAGATTAGGAAGCCAATCACCGCCGAGTTCGCAAACAAGGTCTTATCTATATGGAAGAATGGTTCAAAGGCAACCGCAAGACCAGCGACGCCACCGGAAAGAATCTTGTACGGTAAAATAAAAAATTCTACTGACATAGACAATAAGAACGTTCCAGCTAAAACCATCAAAAAATTGATTACACTTTTCTTATTCATGGAAGGTATTATATCATAGGTACTACGATATGGAGAATGCCTAATGAAAGATAACCGTATAAAAAAGATCATCCTTTGGACTATCGTCATCGCATATACACTTTGGATATTTCATAACTCAGCACAAACCGGAAAAGTCTCCGCAAATCTGAGTCAAACATTAAGCTATCGTATCTATGATCATTACAATTTCTACATTTCATGCCATTCCAACTATTCCACACACTCATTCGTAAATTTGCCCACTTTAGCGAATACGCTCTACTTGGCATCTTGGTATCGACTGTCAGTTCACATACCATTCAAGAGCGCCAACAAAAGATGGTCATTATCCTCTGGATGATACTTGTACCAATCGATTGATGAAGGATTCAATACTTTACACCTGGAAGATCATGCCGAATTACGCGACTGTATCATCGACATGTGTGGATATGAGTTTCGGATTTCTAATCACATATCTGATAAAAAGTGGAAAACCAAATAGTTCTCCGCTTTTTCTTTATTGTGTTAAACCCTGCAACCTTACCTCTGTAATCTTGATAATATCATCAGGCGCAATTTCAATCTGTGTTCCTCATCTTTACCACCTGATACAAGAATTGTGTCAAACAATACGATTGTTTCATCATAAACTGTCACAAAAAATTTCTTCATCCCAATTGGTGAACATACCACCATGGACATAACCCGTTGTCTTTAACAGTTCCTTCTGCGGTAACATCGCTACACTCTTTACACCAACTGCACGTGCACTGAGCCTTTTAAATCTAGTTTCTCTTTTACTGGAATTACAAATACGTAATGATCACCATCATCACCTTTTTCGTAACTAGTGTCTTAAAAACTTGTTCTGGATCTTCTCCACACTTTTTGGGCAACTGAAACGCCATCTATCAAACCATCACTTACATCATAGCTATGTTCCTGATACATAATTCCTTCCGCATCCAAAAGGCGCATCGCATTTGTTTTCACTTCTTTTTTTGCCATATTTTTTACCTCGCCACTATTTTACACCAATTTATAAATCACTGCAGATACGTTCCATCCATATCAAATTTACGTTACAATAAACTGCGAGGTATAAACATGATCAATCGTTTTTCTAGAACACAACGCGTCATCGGAAGAGACGCACTACATAAGATCCAACAAGCACACGTCATCGTATTTGGTGTTGGTGGAGTTGGTGGATACGCTATCGAAGCTTTAGCACGCAGTGGGATTGGTAAAATCGATATTGTCGACCACGATACGGTTTCACTCACCAATATCAACCGACAACTCATCGCAACCGACGCAACCATCGATCAATACAAAGTAGATGTAATGAAAGAGCGCATCCACACAATCAGTCCAGATACGGTTGTGAACTCTCTACCTATCTTCTATTTACCAGAAACCAAAGATCAGTTTGACTTTAGCCAATACGACTATATTATCGATGCGATTGACAACGTTACCGCTAAGATTGATTTAATCGTAACAGCTAAGAGTTTAGGTATCCTATCATCTCTGCGATGGGTTGTGGCAATCGCTTCGATCCAACAAAAGTCCGCGTGATGGATATCTACGACACAAAAAATGATCCACTCGCAAAAGTCATGCGACATGAGTTACGCGTACGTAACATCAAAGACTTACAGGTATGTTGTTCGATAGAGGCTACAATCAAGCCAATTGAATATCCCGATGAAGGAACAAGAAAAAGCAGTGAAATGGAGTATTCCAGGTTCCACTGCCTTCGTGCCACCGGTTGCAGGTATTACATTAGCTGCCGAAGTTGTTCGACAGATTACAAATTTTGACCCAAACAATCGCAAGTAACGAAAGTTACTTGTTTTTTAATGCAAGATTGTGCTAAGAATCCGGTTAACCGTCTTACCGTCTGTTTGACCCTTATACTTATCAAGAATCTCTCTCATCACAGGGACCCTGATTACGCTTTAAGAGGTTCTAAGCCCTTTTCTTGTAAGATTCCTCAATAATCTGATGAATCTCTTCTTCTGTTAACTGCTTTGGTAAAGTAGGAAGAAAGTAATACCAACTTCTTTTGTGCTTCTTCCTTTAAATCTTCACGATTTTCAGGAATACTCTCAATTGTTTCATTTGTTTGCTTAATTTCACGTTGAATATACGCTAGCTCATCATTCTTCTCTAACGTATGACCAGCTTCTTTCTCCGCAAGTGCAATTGCGGAAATCACAAGACTCAATACACCCTTGGTTAGAGTATCATGTTCCTTCATTGCCTTCATATTATCTTTTCTTAATTGTAATAATAGTTCGCCCATTATAAATACCTCCTAGTTACTATTATAAACTTTCTAGTGAAAAAGTATGTGTCTTCTTCATCTGTATACTCTAAAATATGCTAAAATCACTACAAAGTAGGTGAATATTATGCAAAAAAACTTTATCTTTATCTCCCCCTAATTTTTCCTAAGACATATTATCAATTCCCACTCGCTTGGAAACAATTAGGTGGTCGTTCTCTCGCAATCAGTGACGCAAATTATAACTCTTTAAGTGATGTACAAAAGTCAGCTTTTGATGATTACTATCAAGTAAGTTCTCTAGAGAACTATGATGAGGTATATCGTGCAGTCGCATGGTTTGCCCATCGTTATGGCAAAATTGATTGGCTAGAGTCCAATAATGAATATTGGTTATTTCAAGACGCAAAACTACGTCAGGATTTTAATATTACCACTGGTGATAAAGCTAGATGATGTTGTGCATTATAAGCTAAAGTCTGAAATGAAAGGCATACTATCACAAAAAGCAAATGTGCCAACCGCTCGCTATCATATCGTATCCACTTTAGAAGCTGGTAAAGAGTTTATCTCTAAAGTGGGTTATCCAGTTGTAGTAAAGCCTAACAATGGTGTAGGTTCTAGCGCAACTTGGAAGATTCGCAATGATAGCGAACTTGAAGACTTCTATAAAATTCAACTACCACATGAATATATCATGGAAGAATATGTCCCAGGATACATCTTGTCATTTGATGGCATCGTAGATGAAAACAACAAAATCGTTTACCGTACATGTCACGTATTCCCAAATCCAGTTATGGAAATTGTAAATGGAAAAGACAGACTGTATCTTCTGGAATGAAATTGACATACCAAAAGACCTAAACCAAATGGGTGAACGACTTATCCATGCCTTCAACCTTCGTTCACGTTTCTTCCATACAGAGTATTTCCGTATGACAGAAGATAAAGAAGGACTTGGTAAGAAAGGTGATTTAATCGGTCTCGAAGTGAACATGCGTCCACCAGGTGGATACATGACAGACATGATCAACTACTCGCAAGATATCAACATCTACATGATCTATGCAAAGATGTGCATGCATGTACAGAATATGGTATCGCCACATCCTATCTACCACTGTGTACACGTCGGCCTACGTGATGGTAGTCATTATGCTCACTCTGGTCTTGAAGTCTTCCAGCGCTTTGGCGCAAGCATCGTCATGCACGAAAGAATGCCACAGGTACTAGATGCAGCGATGGGTAATGAATTCTACGTTGCCCGCTTTAAAACGATGAAGGAACTCCATGAGTTTGTTGATTTTGTGACGGAAAAGGAAGTGAAGCCACATGCAGATAAACTACCACAAGAGTTATAGTAATTATTTAAATCGTGATATGGAATTTAAGGTTTTTGGTCATGCGGGTATTGTACTACTTGCCTTTCCATCTCAAGATGGAAGATTCTACGACTATGAAAACCGCAACCTAATCCAATCCATTTCATATCAGATTGATCAAGGGAAAGTCATGGTACTATGTTGTGACTCCATCGATGGAGAATCCTGGTCTGCAGAATGGAAAAATATCAATGATCGCATCAGTGCTCATGAAGCGTATTTTAATTATATTTACCAAGAACTATTACCACTATTCCGTGACTTATATCCAAGCCAAAGAGAAAGTAAAGTTTATACAACTGGATGCTCACTAGGTGCTTATCACGCATTAATATCTTGTTCCGTATGCCAGACTTATTTGCGGGATGTATCTGTTTATCTGGTGTATATAGTACTTACCCATTCTTTGGCTCCTACAGCAACGAAATCATCTACCAAAATTCTCCAAATGACTTTATCAACGGTATGCACTATGATCATCCATATGTTGAAAAATACCGTCAGAAACAGATTTATATCTGTTGTGGACAGGGTGCTTGGGAACATCCAATGTTAGAGGATACGCATCGCTTAGAAGAACTACTCAAATATAAGAATATCCCGGCTCATGTCGAGTACTGGGGATTTGACGTCAGCCACGATTGGCCATGGTGGGAAAAGCAATTTCCATACTATGTAAACCAGTTAATTAACACACAATCAAACGAATTAATCAATTTATGCTTTTCATCGTCATACTATTCTGCTATTATTATCTAGCACGCGGATATGGCGGAACTGGCAGACGCGCTAGATTTAGGATCTAGTTCCTTCGGAGTGCAGGTTCGATTCCTGTTATCCGCACCATTGAAAAGGACTTCAATATCATATTGGAGTCCTTTTTATGTTTATTTGAATACTCTTTCTAATCCATCTACATACTTTTTAAAATTGATTCCATTGACTTCCTCAATGTGTTTGATATCTAAACTATTAAATTCTGGATGAAATGCGTCACAGATAGCAGTGGATATAGAACCAATCGTATCACTATCCCCAGCAATATTAGCTGATAATTGAGCAGACTTCATTGGATTCCCTTTGCTTAGGATAATCATTGCAAGTACAGCCGGAATTGTTTCAATAGTCTCAAAACCAACACCGTAGACTGTCTCAAGTTTCTCAAGAACCTCTTTCTCAGATAATGTCTTAATATCTTGTCGAATTAAATCAAGTCTCTTTGATAGCGATGCTGATGGAAGTTGGTTTCCATGTTTCATTCCCTCTTCAATTGCAAGTTTCGCTAGTGACCAAATTTCTTCTTCATCATATTCATGTCGCAACGCATAACTAGATAGAGTTGCGATAACACTCGCACCTGCAATCGCAATACTTGTATTGTGCGTTGGAAGACATAGTTTACAAACATCATCTACTAAACCTTGGATATCATGATAATTATGCAGAATCCCAAGCGGACTAACCTTCATAGCAGAACCATTCGTGGTTCCATATTTCCAGACTCTACATAACTTTTACCAGCACGTAATAAATCTAGAGCTTTTGAAGTAGATGGTCCAATTTGACTAGCATTCTTTTCTGGATTTTCATCTGCCCATCGTAATAATTTACGAAGGTATAATTCCGTATCAAATTTTCCATCTTCAATGATTGAATCACATACCAGCAAGGTATTCACAGTATCATCTGTCACCTCACCTGCTTTAAATTTCCGCTTGAAGAAATCATTCTTTGAAGATGGTAATAATGCATGGATACCATCAGGGAATGTTTCATCCAATATCTTTCGGCACATCATTTCAGATGGCATTCCCATTGCGTCACCATAAGCACACCCAAACAGCAACCCAAATATTTTATCTCTTTGGGAAAAACTCATTTATTTCACTTCCTTTGTTTCTTGAAATGTAACAAATGTAAGAGTAAATGTTACTAACATTGCAGCAATACATGCAATAACCGCCCAAACTAGTCCACCAATACCGGGAACATTTGGATTAATAAATGACATAACACCTGTTACACCCATACTAATCGCATACATTGGAGAATTTAGATAAAGCCAAGATTAAACCACCTACTAATCCACCAATCATACAGAAGCCAAAACGCTTCTTAACTGGTAATGTAACACCATAAATCGAAGGCTCAATAATACAGAAACATGCACTCAAGAATGCAGGGAAAGCTATATTCTTTGCCTTAATATCTTTACTCTTTAAGAATACCGCAAAACAAGCTGCCATATGTGCAAAAGCTTGCAGGGAAGATTGAAGCTACAATGAGTGAATTTCCTAATGAGCCATATTCCATAATTCCCAAAGTAATTAATGGCCAATGCAAACCAAAAATAACCAATGGTTGATAAATTAATGTAATTACTGCAAATGCTCAAAATCTTAGATGTTGAAATCAAACTATTTAATCCAGCTTGCAATAAGTTTTGGATAATCATTGAGATTGGTCCAACTAATAATACACCTACGATTCCCGCAAATAGAATTGTAAAGAAAGGAACCATAAACTGTCTTGTTACGCGTGGTAATACTTCTTTTAAAATCTTTTCAATCTTAGAAGCCAAGAAGTTAACCATCATAATAGGAATAACTGTTGATGTATATCCTGTTGCAGGGAAGATAATTGGAATGCCTAAGAAAGTTTTAAATACAGGCATTTCTATAGGTGTACCTGCAAATAGTGTAAACAATGGATCACCTGCATTAATCGACTGAGCCATGCCTGGATAAATCATAAATGCACCTAGGATCATACCGATAAATGGATCCATACCAAATGCAGTCGCACTTGTATAACCTAAAATAACTGGGAAGAATGTTAAACATGCATTACCTAAGTTAGATAATAGAATGTTTGTTCCATCACCACTTGTAATTACTCCTGTTGATAACAGAATTGAATTAACACCTGCAATAATTCCACAAGCACATAAAACATCTAATGATGGAACTACAATTTTTGTAATTAATGCCGCAAATCGATTTAGAACATTTTTATCTTTTGTTTCTTCTTGTGGAGTTTCTTCTACCACATGTACAAGTTTAATAAACTCTTCGTATACATCTCCTACTTGTGTTCCAATAATCACTTGTAATTTCCCTTCTGCAACCTGAGTAGAAATAATACCTGGATGATTATCTAGATTTGCACGATTCGCTTTTGAATTATCTTTTAACTTTAAGCGTAATCGTGTCATGCAGTGAGTAGCAGACTCTACATTCTCCTTTCCTCCAACATTTTCCCAAAAATAAATTGTGCTAACTTTTTGATTCTCATTCATATTGATCCCCTTTCATGATATTGATCTTTGAATATGAATTATTAGATATGTTAATTCCTCATTGCCCTATTTCCACTTCATATTTTGCATGAATAAATTGTTTTGATGTTTATCGCACTATGAGTATGCGTCTTTATATGCTTCCTTTAACATATTCAACAGTGCTTCATTCTTATCATCACTTCCAAATTCATGATGTGTAACAATGTTCCTTGCAAAGTATTTTAAGTGACTAATAAGTCTGAAATATACCAATGACTTTTCATCAATCTCCACGTTAAAGTAATTTGATATGATTTTTAATATTTCATCGATAATGATCGTTACCTTCCTAACATTTAGCAGTACCTATTCCATTTTCAGTTTCGGAATTGATGATATGCATTGCAATAAAACCAGCCTCATCAATCGGTAGTTCTACCCCAGTTTCTTCATTTATAATTTGGATACCTTGTACCCCAAGCTCGTATTCATCCGGATAAAAATGTGATATTTCATTTAATAAATCATTACGCACAGAAATTCCATCCGTACAATTCTTTAAAGCATAATGTACATGATCACACAAAGAAACATATAACATGTCACTAAATTTCTTTGTCAAAGATAAACGTATGTTTTGGATTATTCTATCCACAATATTGATTTCACTTAGTGGCAAAGATACCAATACCTTCTGCAGATTAAGATTTAAATCATTAGAAGATAAAAAGAATCGTTTCTCCAACTAATGCACTATTAATAGAATCTCCAGCTTTACGCTGAAAACAAATTCCCTTTTTCCAATCACAATGACTTCGTTACCGTTATCATCAATGACAGCAGTATTATTGTTCAATATCTTCTTGATTTTCATAGTCCCTCTCAACGAAAAAAACTCGTCTCAAAAAATATACAAACCGTATAATTTAATGAAAACGAGTTAAGCTCAATCATGATAACTTCCTCATTGATATTTCTACTAAAATATTACTCAAAGAATGACTACAAAGTCAATGAAACTTACATCATGCATGCAAATTAAATATCATAAAAAAGTAAGAGGCCTCCCCCTTACTCATATAAATAATATGTACCATCCGTCTTAATTGTAATCTTATCACCCACATTTACAGTGATCATCTTGATTACATCAGCGTACTTTGCCTTATAAATCATTTGATCTGTATCAATGATATAAAGATAGGTATTTCCACCAATATCAATCTTTTCAAGTTTCGCTACTGTAATTTCCTTCTCTTTATAGTTAGAAGTATCTACAGTTTCATTTGTCTCTTGATTTGCTTGTTCAGTACTAATTTCACCCTTGAGTAAACGACGATACTGCTCGATTGCATCCTTTTGGTTATACGCTGTTACAACCATGTTATATTGTTCAACATTTACACAAGCATACATCTTCACCAAACCATTATCATCCTTTAATACCATAATATATGTTGGTGTACCATCTACATTAATTAATGATGGGAAAGATGCGTGATATCCCTTCTCTTGTACTTCACCTTCAGCCGAATGCATACCACTACCTTCATCTGCACCAGAAGCTAAAATGAACTTTGTCTCGGATGTACGTTCATTTGCCATGATAAATCCGATATTACTGGAATCACCATTTACAGAGGTTACACCTGTATAAATCCAGATATCTCCATCTTTTGCGATATATCCATAGTCTGTACGATAACTCTTATCACCATCTTCATTCTTAATTTCTACAGTTGTAGTCTGTCTACAATCAATTTGACCAAAAATACTATTCAAGAATCCACGGTGTAATTTAGCAAAGTCGTTATACTGATCTACGATAAGATTTCCTGGGTAAATAATATCTGCCCAACGAGGAACATCTTTCACATCAAGCTTTGTCATTGTGCCATCAATTGGATTAACTAAGATAGCACCTGTAATCTTCTTACCACCAAAAAGAGAAATACTATTTGTATAAGTAGAAGCGATATACCAAGGATTACCCTCTTCATCAATTTCAAAATGAAGATTTGTAAACATCGTTGTTGGATATGCAAAACGAATATGTCTTTCTAGATTCTCATTGAGAGTAAGCACTAGGCACATACTTCATCTTGCTTTGTCATCGCAACATATTCCGCATCCATTGTAACTGGATTTACTTTTACATAACCTGGAATTCCATTTTCATGGTTTCCAAACCACTTAAAGAAACCATCATATTGTAAAGGTGCTACCTTGATTGGACTATTTTGATAGTCAATCTGCATATACTCACCAACATTAAACTGTGAAACAACATCACTTAAGGAACCAATCTTACGATCACCAAGTTTTTCTGCACTTGCAGTATCCATTAATGCAATGGAACTTGTTCCACTAACAGATGGAATATCTTCTGTACTACCTTCATCTACTTTTAAGATGGATGAATATTCCTTCGCATGGAACAAGCGCATGCTTGTAATACTACCTAGTACCATACACACAAATAGAATACATTCTACAAGGGCAATCTTCTTTAGATTCTCCTTTTCTTTGCGGACAGAGAAATACTAGTGCCTGTACTATAAGGTACACTGCACCAACTCCTAATAGGAATGCCCAGAATTGAATACTCTTAAAGTTGATTGCTGGTAAGAAAAAGTAGAAACCAACACATCGCGATGATAAGTGTGATTACAACTCCAATCACATAACTCATCACAGTATTATTCTTTAAATTCTCTTGATGAATCTTCATTCTACTAAACTGATGAAACTGTGGGTTCTTTTGTACGTTCATTATTTTCATCCCCCTTTATTCTACACATGCATTATATCCCGTAATAACTATTTATCATTTTGCGAATATTACGAATACTACGCTTATTTTTAGCGATTTTTACGAAATGTTAATCTTCATCAATGTAATGTTCAATCCAAAGTTGTAGTGAGTGGATTGTTTCTTCCATTTGTTTTAGTTGATTTTGAATTAACTTAAAATCATGGATTTCCTTATCATCGATTTTTCCATCCACTGTCATCTCAATTAAGCGTGCTTTCTTTTCATCTAAAGATTGTAGAGTCGCAAGCATCTCTAACACAATCTGAGATAAGTTCTTCTCTTTTACAACCTTCATCCCACGTTTGATTCCAACCGGACATTCTGTTGCGCAGAATGTACTACATAATTCTTTATCCTTATAAATTTCTGATAGTTTTACAACTTCTTCAGGATGAATTTCAAGCTTTCCCAGTTTCAATCTTCTCTAGACGACTCTCGTTGAAAAAACCATCTGATAAATCCGCAACTCTATTTCGTGTTAGTTTCAGCTTCATACGAGCTTCTTGAAACATACTTTTTTCTTTGTTTTCCATTATGAATACCTCTAATATCTATATTCAGTATAGTAGTCCCCTATTCGCATTACAATATAAGAAAAGCAGGATTGAATCCTGCCTTTAATATTTACTGAGTTGCTAGGAGATAGTATTGATGGGCAAATCCATGTGCACCGATTTCGGATAATGCATGGATACCTGTTTTACCTAGTTTGAATTTACCAATCACTAACATCGGTACTTCATAGGATTTACTGAGTTGTCCTATCACATTCATCTCCATGAAGTGGAAATATTCATGGCTAAGAATGAGATTGATTGCGTCATCCATAGATAACTGATTCTCTTCTGCCCACTTTTCAATAGATTTTAAATAGAGGTTAATTTGATTGGTTCCGGATACATAATCACTAAAGTATCTTTGGTTACCAACAACATAGTCAGTATCTTTATCATTTAACTGTAGTCCTGATTCTGTGCAGATCTTGCGAAAATCATAGCTACCATGAAATTTTGCGAATACTTCCTTTGCGGTTTCCTCACCCTTTTTCCAAGCCTCATCTACAATACGCTCCTTATCTTCTTCCTTAATCTTGTTATAACAGTAATCATAAGTAAGTTCTTGATACGCAAGATCTTGGTTGGAAAGGGATATGTAAATCCTGGCATATTAGCCATCAACTCTCTTTGTCGCAATGACAATGAGTTTTGTATCTGCTGCGATACCGCTTAATTCAACACCACCGATTGACTTAATCTGTTCTGCATTTTGTAGACCAGATAGGTCGATGATACGTTTACCTAATACGATATATAGATTTGGTAGGTTTGCTCCACCATCGTTATATTCTGTTAGTTCCTCAATCATCCAATCAACATCTGCTTGCCAGCTTGCGGCTGAAGATTGACGTGACCATGCATTCTTCTTCTGTAGACGAATAACACCTTCATCATCAATTAAACGTAGTGGTTTTGTTGTCTTTTTAACAATGCCAAAGAGTTTCTTTTCTGTAATCGTTGCTTGGACTGCGTACATACTGCCATTTTCTGCAGAAATTTCTAATGTTGATTTATCAACATCTAAGTTTTGCGCAACTGTATCTAGTAACTCTTCTGTAGTAAGTTGTTTCTTGAGACGATCTTTACTACGTAATTCTGTAGCGCCTACTGCGATTGCACGAATGATATTACGTTGTGTATCTACTTCAACAGATACTTCAACTGTATCTGGGGATGCGCCATTTTGGATTGCCTTAAGTTCCGCTTCACGACGTACACTGATAATATCTTCTTCTGTCGGATTGGATACGGAACGTTCCACCATATCACGAACCATCGCTAGAGCAACACCGATTGTTGAGATAACTGGTGCATTCTTTGCAATCTTGAACTGGTGGTTCATTGTTTCAGCTAGATGTGGTACAACACTAGCTGCACCTCCTCCACCTCCAACAAACAATGTTGTACGTGGATCCATCTGATAGTCATGCATTAAATCTTTGACTACCTTACCATTCTTTTCTGCTGCGTATGCCATTACCTTCTTCGCAGTTTCCTCTACAGATAAGCCCATGTTATCTGCGAGTGGTTGCCATGCTTTACGTGCAGCTTCTACATTGCCATATGCATAATCTTCTGGATGAACATAACCTGCAATATTTGCGGCACCTGCCATTGTTAGAGATACCTTTGTACCATTACTACATTCAATGTATGCATACTCAGGGTCACCATTCATTGGTTGAATTGTCTTTAGTACAGGATCAACAATTAAACTTTGGATCTGTATATACTTCATATGCTAAGGTTTGCGATATGTGCAGATCTTGGACCGATATTAACAGCTTTACCATCTTTAATTTCTACCATTGATCCACCACCGATACCTACGGTACGTACATCAAGAGAATTTAAAGTATGTCTTATGTCCACCAACTTCAGCGTACTTGATCATAACCTTACCATCTTTTACGCATGAGATATCTGTTGATGTTCCACCAACTTCAAAGAAGATACCATCTGTTAGTTTCTCATACATCAAAGCACCTGCAACACCAGCTGCTGGTCCTGATAGGATTGTTAGGATTGGACGATTTCTTACTTCCTCAACCGTCATAACACCACCATCACAACGCATAACCATTAGTGGGTTCTTGATGCTTGCCTTCTTGATAGATTCATCTGTCATTGTGGCAGCTTCTAACATCTTAGGCATGATACTAGCATTTACAACTGCTGTACGTGTTCTAATCTTTAGACCATATAACTTTGAGATATCATTTGTCGCAGTTGATGTAATATTCTGTTCTGTACAATGCTTAATTACTAAATTTTCATTTGTTGGATCATCAACAGAGAATGCCTCAGCTGCTACGATACTCTTACATCCCTTTCTCTTGTAGAGACTTAATTGCATTGATAATTGCCTCATCAATCTTTGATGTATCAGAAGTATCTACAAACTCATTTTCAGAATAGAGATACTTTCCTTTTGCTAATTCGATGTTGTCGATTGTTGTATCACTCTTTGATTTTGCACCTTGTAAACCTTTACCAAGTGTTACAACACCTACCTTTACAACATCACCTTCTAGTAAGGCGTTTGTTGCCTGGGTTGTACCATGAGCAATAAATACAACATCATCTGGTTGAATGTTATATTCTTCCCATAATCTTGTGTAATACTTGAACGATACCTGCTGCTACACCTTCAGGTGCAAAGTGTGTTGTAGGAATCTTAACTGTTCCAATCAACTCATATGTTTCGTTGTTAATTGCAACTGCATCTGTAAATGTACCACCTACGTCAATACCAATACGAACTTTCATATACCCTCCTCAAATGACTATCTAAAATCAACACAAGTTAAACTTGTACTCATTTTAAATAACTGAGGGTACTTAAAGAATAAGCACCCTTCAGTTTTATTTAATTGAAAAATAATACGGCTGATAATACTACACCAAATACTGCGATTACCCATAGGTAAGGTAGTAATTTACGTGTAATGCTGTTGACATCTACTTCACAGAAGTTTGCTGTCCAAACGTTCTGTGTATTTGTTGGGTCACCACAACCCTGGATACGTTCAGCAGATAAGAATGCACCCATAACTGCTAGTGGAGATAATGTTCCTAAACCAATAATTAACGCTGCGATACCAGAACCTAAACCGAATAAGTTCATTGGTCCACGGTAAAGTGCTAATGGCGCTAATAGTGAGAAGAATAGGATGTATGCAATCTTAGACTTAGGTGTTACAGCTAATAAGAATGGATTGAGAACTTCTTTTACCATTGGGTGTGTAACTGCTAAGTAAAGGATACCGATACCTACCATCAAGATCACTGCTGGACCAGCATCTGTGATACCGTCATAGCATGTCTTTGTAAGTGTGTTCATTGCCTTTGCGAAAGATGTTGATGTGAATAGTAATGCCCATGCAATACCAACCATGAATGCAGGGCAAACTGGAACCTTAAGACCTGCAACAAGTACGATTGGGATTAATGGTGTTAACATTGCTAGTCCACCTCTAACACCAGTTAGTTGTGTTGTCTTAGCTTCTTGCTTAGCTGGAGCTGAGAATGCAAACTTGATACCGTTCTTCTTGAATTCAACGAAGATCAAGATTAATGTAGCTACTGCTGTAGCTGCCATGAGGTAAATCTCAAAGTTACGAATCTGATCGATTTCAAGTGAGAAGATACCTGCAAACATCTTCCAGTTAGCGATGTTGAATGTTAAACCTGTTGTGAATGACATTAAGAAGATTGATGCTGCTGATAAAGCAGGAACACCGATAGAAATCAAGATTGGTAATACGATAGAACCAACCATGATGATGGAACCAAGTCCACTTAATGTTGTGAAGAGTAATGCTACCGCAACACAGAGAATCAGTGTTACTACTAATGGCTTATCGCCACCTAATTCGGCGGATTTCTTAATGATATTTTCTGTAATACCTGTCTTGTTCATTAATTGACCTAACCATGAACCGAAAATAACCGCCATGATAGCTGCGCCCATACGAACAGTTCCAGCTTCTAGAACTGCCTGCAACCATCCGATTGCTACACCATCAGCGTTTACACCAATTGCTGGAACACCAGCAATCAAGCAGATTACAACTGCCATTAAAGGTAACGCTAGTAATGTAGGAATCTTTTTTGTCATCATCAATGCTGCGATGATAACGAAGGCTAAAATAATTAAAATACCTTGAAGCATATTCAAATTCCCCTTTCCTATATGAACACGACTGTTGTCGTTAGTTCCTAAACAAATAACAATTCATTTCTGTACTTTCTCAGCCATAAGTGGTGATAAAGTATCCGTATCTTCTGTGTGTACCTGTATCAGTTCCACATGTTTATTTTGAAGTTTGAGTTTTTGATAGAACTGAAAGTCCGTACCCATCATGAAGATTTTTTCGATATCAAACATCGTACATAACGTGTTTAGTAACTGATTCACTTCCTTTGTGCCTGTGTTTTCTGATAGTAGTTCCTTACAGAACTCAGAGCGTAGTGGAACTTTTTGTCCATCGATCGTAATCGTTGTAAATACTTTCTCACCAACCATCACATGTGCACAGTTTACTTTCTCATGTAGTGTTTCTTCATTGAATGCATTTGTGATTGTAAAGCTACTGCATGTTTCTTCACTGATTGGAATATGTAACTGGCTACTGAGTGCACCTTGTAAACTGATAGTCGCAGAGGCGTATCCCGTATCGTAAATCGTATTTAAATCACTAGGCTGTACATCATCATGCAGTAACAAACCAATCCCACGTATATTTTTTGGTCTGCATGTATCTTTACAGTTTCTACCAATAATTCAAACAAGTCATTACCCGTTACTCTTTGTTTCGTAATGCATGTTGAAACAAGCGTTTCTAGACACATATCGAATAAACAGAAGAATACTGAACGTCGACTGATTTCAAATACTGCAACACTTCCAAAATCTGCAGCGATAGATAAGTCTTTGCGGCTTCTACCCTTTTCAACCGTCTGTGTGCCAGTTTCTACAATGATTCCTTTACCTAGCAAATCTCCAACAATTGAACTAACAGTACTTGGTGATAAACCCGTTTCCTGTGCAAGTTCAATACGTGAGATACTCCTTGCTTGCATGATCTGTTGCATGATTAAATTGGTATTCTGATTTTTAATGTCTTTTAACCCTGTTTTCCCCATGCAAGCTCCTTTAATTCGGACTCCGAAATAAATCGTACTTCTAAAATACACCTAACTTTTAAGAAATGCAATAGAAATTTGTAAACGCTTTCTGCTTTTGCATAAAAAAGTACTCTAGCGATAGAGTACTTGATTTTGATTAACGATATTCACCTAGCTTTTCTGCGATATCTTTGCCATTTAGTGCATTCAGTGGAGTGTCTGTTTGATTTGCTAGTATTGTTGCCATACCTGCAGCTTCACCCATATCAATGCAGGTTGGAATAATTCTGACACTTGCCTGCATCAAGAACGTTGTAGAGATACATCTACCTGCCACAACGAGGTTTTCCACTTCATTGGTGACCATCGCACGATATGGAATTTCATAGTAATCGCCTGGTTGATAGGAAATCTGGTGTACCAAACTCTTATTTGCGGAATGGACATCGATATACCAATCCCCACGTGCTACTGCATCTTCGTATCTAGCCTTTCTTGGATAGTCTTCTTCATGCATCAAAAGTTTACCAACAATCTGCCATGATTCGCGTACACCTAACATATTCGCTACCTGTACCAAATAACAGTTTTCAAAGCCTGGCATCATTTCCTTCAAGAAACGAACAAGACGACGAATACACTGATGACCATATACGATAGCAGCGGAACGCTCTAGCGCATGTGTATTGTTCTTTAAATCCACTAAGTGTGGACAGTTAAATGACATTACCCCTGTCTTATCAGGAATTGTAAAGTTTTGGAAATAGTGTAGATCCTGTGGAATCAGAATACCTGCCTCTACACCCTTGCGAAATAGTGGCTCCATCGCAAAATTCTTGCCAGCTACCATCGCTGATTCAAACTGGTCACCCTTGATACGATGAATACTGTAAGTATCATCTAGTGAGAATACATATTCACGATATTTCTCAATATCGATACCACCTACCTCAAAACGTAGTGAAGTAATCTGGTTATTCCCTCTTCATCACCACACAATACTTCTACACCAGACAAACGCGATAGCACTGCATCACCACTGGCATCCACAAACTGTCTTCCACCAATCGCAACTAAGCCTTCAATCGTATTTGCGATAACATACTTAATCTTTTTGATCTTCTAAAATTACATCACAAACAGACGCATCATAGAGTAATTCACCACCACAGCTTGTATAAAGACTTTCCCACGCATCTGCCATTGCCTCTGCAGAGAACCATCTTTGTGCAGTTCCGTGTTGGTCACGTGTTTCACCATATTTCTTCATCTCATTTTCAAGATCGTAGAAATTCTGATGATGATTTGTAAACGAGCGCATCATCGGTGTTACAAGTGCGTTTGTAGCACTACCACCAAGACGAATTGCCTTATCAATGATTAATGTAGAAAAGCCATTCTTGGCTGAAGTATAACCTGCTGAACTACCTGCACTACCTCCACCGACAATGACAGTATCATAGGTTTTTAAAACCTTTAGCTCTCTGGAGCCATATTGAATTTTTGTTTCCATAATTTTCCGTCCTTGTATTTGTTTTTAGTTATGCCCCAAAAAGAACAGATTGTCAAATACTCTTTGAAGTGTATACAATGAAACTAACAGGAGTAAAAAGCATATGAACGAAAAAAATAAACAAATTTTAGACGCAATTAAAGGACAATTAATTGTCTCTTGCCAAGCATTACCTAGCGAGCCATTACACAGCAGTTACATCATGTCCAGAATGGCTTATGCGGCATATTTAGGCGGTTCGAAAGGAATCCGTGCAAATAGCGTAGAAGATATCATTGAGATTAAAAAGACAGTAGATTTACCAGTGATCGGTATTATCAAGATTGATTATGAAGATGCACCAGATGTATACATCACACCAACAATGAAAGAAGTTGATGCGTTAGTAGAAATTGGTGTTGAAGTCATCGCAATGGATGCCACAAAGCGTACACGTCCTGGTCAATTAGACCTAGATACCTTCTTCAAGGCAGTACGTGAAAAATATCCAGATCAGTTATTCATGGCAGATTGTTCCAACATTGAAGAAGGCATGCATGCGGCAGAGATTGGTTTTGACTTAATTGGCACAACAATGGCAGGCTATACAGAGTACACAAAGGGCTGCAGCCTACCTCCATACAGAATGATTAAGACACTTGTAGAACAGTGTGGTAAACCTGTTATTGCGGAAGGAAATATCTCTACACCTGAACAGTGTCGTCATGCGATGGATATTGGTGTACACGCTGTTGTTGTAGGTTCCGCAATCACTAGACCACTCGAAATCACCAAAGAAGTTTAAGGCGGCTCTCGATGCGTAAGATTGTTACTCTAGATATTGGTGGCACAAACATCAAAGTTGGAATATTTGAAGATGAAGTACTTGTCCAAGAAGCAGAAATTCCAACACGAGCCAAACAAGGCGCAAAAGATGTCATTGACCGCTGTATTGCATTCATCAAACAATATATGCCATGTGATGGTATTGGTATAAGCACCTGTGGACAAGTCAATAACGACGATGGTTCTATCCACTATGCAAATGAAAATATGCCAGGTTATACAGGCATGCAAGTAAAGAAGATATTCGAAAAAGAATTCAACGTTAAAGTCACAGTTGAAAATGATGTGTACGCCGCTGCTCGTGGTGAAAATCAATACGGCGCAGGCAAAGGCTACAAAGATTTCATCTGCTTAACCTATGGCACTGGCATTGGTGGAGGTATATACCTAAATGGTCAGCCATACTATGGTGCAGGTAAATCTGCAGGTGTCATGTTAGGCGGTATGATATTGCAATCTACAACAGTTAATAAACCATGGGATGGTAGTTACGAATCTCTAGCATCCACAACTGCACTTATCAAAAATGCACAACAAGTTAATCCATGCATTACAAATGGAAGAATCCTATTCGAGCACTTAGATGAGCCAGAAACCAAAGCTGTTTTGGATGCTTGGATTGAACAGATTGCGATTGGTTTATGTTCATTAACACACGTATATAACGTACCACTATTCATCCTTGGCGGTGGTATACTCGAACAAGAATATGTATTTAACAATATTAAAAAAGCATATCAAAAATATGTAATTCCAGGCTTTGGTGGTGTACAAATTCACCAAGCAAAGCTTGGAAATAAAGCAGGTATCTATGGTGCACTTGCATTAAATATCAGTAGATAAATACAACAAAAGGAGTGGTAATTCACTCCTTTTCATATTTATTCAGCGTGTGTTAAATTACGTTCTTCCGCATCATAATATACAGGGTTTACTAAACGGATATAACATTCATCACCCACTGCCAATACTTGGTGGTGTGGTGCTTGAATCTTTAATTCCTGTGTACCTAAACTTACATAGTATTCTGTATATTCAGATAAGATAATACGCTTTGTAATCTTTGTCTTGATACCAGACTCATGATTGATTTCAATCTCACTAGGTCTAGTCGCAAGTTTCACTGCTTTATCCATGTGTTTGATATCACATGGTAGTGGTTGTGTTGTATCACCATCGGCATATACCTTGCCATCTCTATACTCAACCTTTGTAAAGTTAGATTCACCTAAGAAGTTATGCACGAATAAATTTACTGGCTTGTTATAGAGTTCTTGTGGAGTACCGATTTGGATGATTTCACCCTTGTTCATAACAAGTAGACGATCAGATAACGCTAAGGCTTCTGATTGGTCATGCGTTACGAATACGATAGTGAAGTTGTATTCCTTTTGAAGACGCTTGATTTCAAAACGCATACTCTCTCTTAACTTTGGATCAAGGTTAGATAAAGGTTCATCTAATAATAAGATACCTGGGTTAACAACGATAGAACGTGCTAACGCAATTCTCTGCTGTTCACCACCAGATAAATCAGATGGGAATACCTTTGCTTGGTCTAATAAGTTCGTCTGTTTTAGCGCAAGATTTACACGTTCTTCAATCTCTGCCTTTGGACGTTTTTGAACTTGTAATGGGAATGCAACGTTATCAAATACGTTTAAGTGTGGCCATACAGCGAATGCCTGGAACACCATTCCTAAGTTACGGTGTTCAGGTGGAACGTATAAGTTCTTTGCCTTGTTAGATACAACCTTACCCTCTAAACGAATTTCACCATCACTTAAATCTTCAAAACCTGCAAGCATACGTAAAGTTGTTGTCTTACCACATCCAGAAGGACCTAAGAAACGAGAAACATTCACCCTTCTTGATTGTTAGGTTGAAAGTTATTTACTGCTGTGACTGTACCTAAAGTTTTTGTCGTATAATCTTTTCTTACATTAATTAATTCAATCTGATTCATATTTATACGCCCTTTCTTTCTTTAGTAATAAAGTTGATAATCCAGTTACAACAACGATTAATAAGATTGTTAGAGTTGCAAGTGCTGAAGCCTGTGTAATATATCCATCACTACGTAACATGTAGATAGCTACACCTAATGTTCTTGTATATGGTCCATACAAGAGTGAACTTGTTGTTAATTCACGCATTGCTGGCAAGAAGATTAGGAAGAAGCCTGATAACATCGCAGGACGGATGAGTGGAAGTGTAATATCCTTGAGTGATTCTGTATGAGAAGCACCGCAAGAACGTGAAGCCTCTTCCAAGGATGGGTGTACCTGTCTTAAGGCAGCAGAAGCTGCGTTCATAGAGAATGACAAGTAACGTGCAATATATGCAATGAAGATAATCCATAGTGTGTTATATAGAGTTGATATTTCAAGATCTTACCAGACCATGCAAGAATGACACCGATTGCAAGTACTGTACCTGGTAAAGAGTATGGAAGTGTAGCTAAGAATTCCAAAGCACCCTTTCCCTTTGGCTTGATCTTGATGATTACATACGCAATCATTACACCTAGTAACATTGCAAAGATACCTGAGCTTACTGCTAGGATCAAGGAGTTGGAAACACCATCACGAACCATCTTGTTGTTGAATAAGATGTTTGTGTAGTTACTGAAGTCGAAGTTACTTGGAACAAGTGGTAGACCGTAAGACTTCAATAGACCAACTAAGAAGATCATTCCTAATGGTACAACTACGATGATAACTAATGTCACGATAGAGATAATCAAGAGAGGAATCTTAGCGGAACGTAATTTAATTACTGTTGGACGCATACTCTTACCCTTGATAATGTCATAGCTTCCAGACTTCAAGATAGCCTTCTGTAATACAAGTGCTACAGATACAACAACAACTAATAAGATAGATAGAATTGTCGCTTCACGAATACCCTTGAAGTCACCAGCTGCACGGTTAATGAGCTGGAAGATACGTGTTGGTAATGTGTAGATGTTCTGTGAGAATCCTAAGATAGAAGGAACACCAAAGTGTGATAATGATGAAATCATAATCAATAACGCACCAGATGAGATTGCAGGCTTAACAAGTGGTAATGTAATCTTACGAATAACATATCCCTGTGAAGCACCAGCAATACGTGCAGATTCTTCTAGTGTTGGGTCCATTCTCTCTAATGCACTTACTACCTGCATGAATACAAATGGGAAGTAGTAAGAAACTTCAACGAAGATAATTCCCCAGATGGAGTTGATGTTAATAGGTGCCTTTGTTAAGTGGAAGGTAGTCATTAACCAGTTATTTAAATATCCACCTCTACCCGATAACAATAAGTCCCAAGCCATGGCTCCAAAGAATGGAGGGAACATGTATGGAATACTAAACAATGCACGCATGAATCCCTTCATAGGGAATATCACTACGTCCAAGTAACCATGCATAGAACAAGCCCATGATAGTACCGAAAATTGTTACCCAGAATGCAATGGTAATTGTATTCCACATCGCACCGATGTTTTCTTTATTCAATAGAACTTTGAAGAAACTATCTAATGCTAGTTTTCCATCCACGAATAAAGCATTTACGATAATGGAGGCAACCGGAACGATCGCAATAATCGCAAGGATGATAAAGCTTGCGATAATCATAATTTTATCTAAAGAAAACTTACGACCGTCTAGCGCAGCTAAATCATTATTTAATGTTTTACGCTTAAACATTATGCCTCCTCCTTTTCATAATAGAACTTACGAACAAACTTCAAGCCAACTTCTTGGCCTTCCTTTGCCTTGCCGTACTTCATTACATCTAAAGCAGATTGTTGAAGACGGATTTGTTTATCACCTAATTGAATAAAGTAGTTTGTAATATTTCCTAGGAAAGTTTCTGTAACTACTTTACCCTTGATAGGACTTTCATTATCAAATACTGCATCCATTGGTCTAAATGCTAATTGATATGCCTTTGTTGGATTTTCCAGCGCAGACTTATCATCTAGCTTCACTAAACCATTCTGTGCATTGATATATACGCCATCTTCTTTCGCTACAACATCTACGAAGTTAGAAATCCCTACAAATTCAAAGATATAACGATCCTTAGGCTTCATAACGATATCGTAGTCATTACCTAACTGACGGATATTACCTTGTTGATCCATAATCGCAAGACGATCACATAACTCTAAAGAAGCTTCTTGGTCATGAGAGATATAAACGATTGTTGTTCCAATTGTCTTTTGAATCTCACGAATTTCCTTCAACATCTCTTGACGTAGTTTCAAGTCTAAGTTTGTGATAGGCTCATCTAACACGATTAACTCTTTTGATGATACAAGTGCACGAGCAATCGCTACACGTTGCTGTTGTCCACCAGACAACTGTGATGGTAAGTGGTTAGCATAGCCTTCCATCTGTACCTGCTTGAGCGCATTCATTGCGATTTCCTGCATTTGTTTCTTATCCATTCTCTTCTTCTTTAATGGATACTTTACGTTTTCCAATACTGTTAAATGTGGCCATACCGCATAGTCTTGGAATACAACACCAATATTTCTTCTCTCTGGTGGGATATTAATTCTCTTTTTAGCATCGAAGACACAAGTTTCTCCAATAAAAATGGACCCTGTTTCAGGCTTGATAAAACCACAGAGAAGTCTAATCAATGTAGTTTTACCGCACCCTGAGGGTCCAATTACACCCATAATTTCGCCATCATTTACTTCTAATGATAGGTTTTGGATAATCTTTTTGTCTCCATAGCTAAAAGATACATCGTTAAATTGTACTTTTGCCATGGTTTTCTCCTAGTTGTTTATTTGAAAATCTTGTCGAACTTCTCTAAGATTTCTGCACTCTGTTCAGCGATTGCCTTGTCATCCGCAACCATTGCACGAGCGATAATTTCATCTAATGATAGTGTGCCTTCCTTCTTAACATCTCCACGGATTGGCATTGTGTCATTCTTCGCAAGAATTTCTTGTCCTTCCTTAGAAAGGATGTAGTCATATAAAGCCTTACCACCTTCTGGGTTTGGTGAGTCTTTGAGTAATGCGATTGGACTAGATACAGCGATTAAATCCTTTTCTGGATATGTGAAACGAATTGTAGAACCCTTATCTGCTAGAGACTGTGTAACGTAGTCAACACCAATAGCTACTTTATAAGCTGCTGCAGCTACCTTTGTATGTGTAGAAGTTGTACCTGATTCTAATTCAGCACCGTGTTCCTTTAACTTCTCGAAGAATTCAACACCATATTCTGGATTGTTCATCAAGCTAGCTACTAAGTAGAATGTTGTTCCGGATTCACCTGGGTCTGTCATAACGATCTGGCCCTTGAAGTCATCCTTTAATAAGTCTTTCCAAGTCTTTGGAACTTCATTTTCTGGAACTGTGTTTGTATTTGTTGTTAATCCCATAACTACAAGACGTGCGCCTGTATAGAAGTGTTCTGGATCTTTTGAACTTTTTTCGTCGATCTAGCAGCTTCTGGTGATTCGTAAGCTTCTAAGATTCCCTGTTCCTTGAATGTTACATAGTTGGATGGGTCACCGATCCATACTAAGTCAGTTGCGATTTGACCAGACTGCTTTTCTGTCGCAATCTTTGTTGCAACCTTAGATGTGCCAGCTGCGTAATAGTCTAAAGAATATTCTGGGTGAGCAGCTTCAAATCCTTCCTTTAAAGCTTCTAACTGTTGTTCCTTTAATGAGGAGTACAACATAACCTTTGACTTTCCACCTGAGTTTGTATTTTCAGTTGTTGTTGTGGAAGTTGATGCAGGTTTATTTGTGCATCCAATTAACATTGCGGATGCTGCAAGTAGTAAGAAAAATTTTTTCATGATTTCTTTCCTCCTGAGTTCACTTACTAACCTTATTGTAGAAAGACTAGTGCATATTTAAAAACTTAAAAATTGTGATATTATGTGAATATCAATTATTTAAATATCTAGAAAAGTGCCTGCTTATGAATGAATCTACGAAAATTACAGAACAGTATTGATAGATTACGAAAGCGATTGATTCTGATTGTCGCATTGTTTTTCATCTTCGTAAGTCTATTGTTGTTTAAGAGTATCAATGACTCTAAAAAGAAAAAGTTTGATTGATTATCACATCAAAACTCAAGAAAACTTCAAGAATCTAATGGCACACTCTTAGATACTGTTCGTTATGCAGCATATAATACCTTCTATTCAAGTGAAGCCATCAGTTTACGTAATGCAACGGATTTATCCCCAACACAAGCCACAAAATACCTGCGTACCTTACATGCTTTAGATAGTACAAATCCATTTATTCATTCTATTTATCTATTAAACAAAGCATCCAATACGGTATATACAACCAGTTCGGGCTCATCTACCTTAGATCAATTTCAAGATAAGGATGCATTTACACCTAACAGCCATTTATTGCGCCTACGCCAGCTATCGAAGAACGTTTGGGTTTATACATTACAATTTACGGATTTTCGAGATACACAAGTATCCATGGTTGTAAATATTGACGCTTATTTATTCAATCGTTCCCTATTTAGGGATACAGAGGCTACTGAATTTATATACGAACCAGAAATGGATAAGTTTTTCAGTTCAACTGCGGATTCTAGTCTTCCGATTGAAACGCTAGACTTTACTTCCGATAATGATAGTCACTTCAAAACCATTGGTGACTATGTATACTTCTACTCCTACCAACAGGACTATAGTTTATATATCATTAAACAGGTAAAATCTAATACTATCATCAGTAGTATTTCTTCATATCTTCCATTATTTTTTAGAGATTATTGTCATTACATTTATCCTAATTTTTGATTTTAGGATATTTCATCAATAAGTATTACTACACACCTCTCTATGAAATCATGGATAAGTTTGAGCTTAAATCATCTTCTAAGAACTCCGTGAATAACGCTGTTACACTCTGGATTCATGACCAACAACACAAGATGGAAGAAGCAATGCACAAAGCAAAGCAAGACTATCTTACAAAACTACTCTTGAATCAAAAGCTTCCTCTATTAAGAAATAACTTTGGATTTTGATACAACAAGTGATATCTATATTTGTATCTTAGATAGTCTGACCAATAAAGAAACATCCTTAGAATTCTTCGGCGAACAGTAAAAAGTATACACTATTAACAACCTACATACAGTCATCTCAAATACAGTAGATATTGATGGGCTTTCTAATTATGCGAAAACACATCACATCAAAGTGTTTCTCGGTGACGCAAAACCTTTCTCAAGAGTATATACCTCGTATCAAAAACTATCCCAACTCTATTACCTACGTATCTTAGATTCTACTAAATTCTTCTATACAGAATCTGATATGCCACATTTCATGACAAATTTCTCTACAATTCAAGAAGCAGAACAACGATTACTTATACCTCGAGCATGGTCGAAAAGAAGAAATAATAAATCCTTCCAAGAGTGGTTTAATCTTATGAAATCCTTGCATTACAATTCGCTATTATTCTTCTATACAAAGTTATATTCTAGCTTACGTGATCGTATTCGTTCTATCACATCCATATCAAGCTTACCAACCTACCAGTTTGAAAATAAGCTCAATACAATTACAGATATCCAAGAGATTAACTCATATATTTTAAATCTCATGCATGCATATAGTCAGTATCTTGCAAATATGAAAGAAGAAAAGATACTTGATCTTGTATCGAATGCGAAGGCATATATTGATGAGCATTTGTGTGATACAGACTTAACTGCAGATAGTGTTGCGGAATCTATGGATTATAACGCTACCTATTTAAAACCGAATCTTTAAGTCTCAATATGAAATGTCCATGAAAGGAATACATCAATATCAGCCGTGTTGAACTAGCAAAGAAACTTCTTGTCGATACAGATTTATCCACGTTAGAAATCTCTGCACAACTCGGTCTAGAAAACTCAAATTACTTCTATACATTCTTTAAGAAACATACAGGTAGTACACCAAATCAATATCGTATCGATCATAACAAACATCAAACATGAGTGTATTTATACTCATGTTTTTCCTTTGCTAAAACTACACCGTATTTTTACTAAACAACCATTTTTCTTTTATATTTTTCATGTACAATAAAACCAAGCTATTATATAAAAAGAAGGGGGCTCAATTTATGGAACTAAATTATAGAAAATGTGCAGAAGAAATCTTTGCGACACTAGGTGGTAAAGAGAATATTATCAGTGCTGCACACTGTGCTACACGCTTACGTCTAGTGATTGCGGACAACAGTAAAGTTGACGTAAAAACGCTAGAGAATGTTCAAGGTGTACAGGGTGTATTTAATTCCAGTGGACAGCTACAGATTATTATCGGTACCGGTACTGTCAATAAAGTTTACGATGAATTTATCGCAATTAGTGGAGTAACTGGTGGCAGTAAGGATGATGTAAAGCTGCAGCAGCTTCTCAAATGCCATGGTGGAAACAACTCATCAAGACACTTGGTGATGTATTCGTACCTATCTTACCGGCGATTGTAGCTGCCGGCTTAATGATGGGTCTTGTAGAAGCGTTAGGTAAGGCTATCCCATCCTTTGCGTCAACAGACTGGTATGCATTCTTAGATATGGCTTCTAATACATCCTTTGCATTCCTACCAGTACTTGTTGCGGTATCTGCAGCACATGTATTCGGTGGAAATATCTTCTTAGGTGCAGTTATTGGACTTATGATGGTTCACCCAGCACTAACAAACGGTTGGTCAGCCGCAAACGGATATGAAGTTTGGTATCTATTTGGTAAAGGCATCAATATCTTTGGCTATACACTTGGACAAGTAAACCAATTAGGCTACCAAGGACACGTAATCCCAGTTGTGATTGCCGTATGGGTAATGAGTAAGATTGAAATCAAACTACACAAGATTGTCCCTGAAATGATTGACTTATTCGTAACACCACTTACAACTGTATTATTAACAGCCCTAGCAACATTCATGATCATTGGAACTGTATTTGCGGCACTAGAAACATGGGTATTATCTGCCGCAACAGTACTCGTTGCTAATCCTTTTGGAGCTCTAGCAATGGGTGCTCTCTATCCAATTACTGTTGTCATGGGTCTACATCACATGTATAACACGATTGAATTAGGAATGCTTAGTACAGGCGCATTGAACACATGGATGCCAATCGCTTCTGCTGCAAACTTTGCACAATTTGGCGCCTGCCTAGCAGTCGGTCTAAAGACAAAGAACGCAAAGCGTAAAGACAATCGTGATTCCATCCGCATTATCCGCTTCCTAGGTATTACAGAACCAGCTATCTTCGGTGTAAACTTACGCTTTGATGAAGCCATTTCGTATTCGCCGCGAGTTGAGGTGCAGTCTGGTGCTCTTGTAGGAGCGATCTTCCACATTGGTGCAACAGCCAACGGTGTCACAGGTATTCCAGGCTTCCTCATTGCATCAAACCCACTTACATATACATATCCTACTACTCTGTAGCAGGTGGAACATCCTTTATACTAACATTCTTATTCTGGCACGAAGATGATGTGACGGAAGAACCACAAACAACTACAACACCAGCACCATCCGCTTCAGCAGAAACTATCATCACTACAGAAAAGGTACAGTCCTATCTCCAGTAAAGGGAAAAGTTATTCCTGCAAGTGAAATCCCAGATCCAGTATTTGCAGGTGAAGCAATGGGTCAATCCGTTGGTATTGTCCCAACAGAAGGAACAGTTTACGCTCCATTTGATGGAACAGTGATGATGTTATTCCCTACAAAGCACGCAATTGGATTACAATCTAAGGACGGTTTAGAAGTACTCATTCACGTCGGTGTTGATACAGTACAGATGAATGGCGAAGGCTTTGAAGCATTTGTAAAACAAGATGATGTTATCCATGCTGGTGATAAATTAATTACTTTCGACCGTGCTAAGATCAAAGACGCAAATCATCCAGATACTGTGATCGTTGTATTAACAAATAGTGCTAACTTCGAAAAGATTGAAAAAGCCGTATAAATACTTAAAATATTATTTTTGAAAAGATATAGTAATTATTTTCATAAAACTATATCTCATATTTTTACATTTTATATATAAAACTTCTAAAAGAATTTGGTATGATAAGGACATTATTAAAAAGGGGTATAACTTATGGAACGTGAAAAACTCTCATCACGCCTCGGCTTTATCTTATTATCCGCAGGTTGTGCAATTGGCTTAGGCAACGTCTGGAGATTTCCGTACATCGTCGGACAATATGGTGGAGCAGCCTTCGTACTAATCTATATTGCATGTTTAATATTACTAGGTCTACCAATCATCATTATGGAATATGCGGTTGGTAGAGGTAGCCAAAAAAGTCTTGCCCTCGCCTTTGATGAATTAGAACCAAAAGGAACCAAGTGGCATATCTACAAATGGTTCGGTATGGGCGGCAATTACTTGCTTGCGATGTACTATACAACTATCACAGGCTGGTTATTACTATACTTCTTCAAGACATTACGTGGAGACTTCAATGGTTTAGACGCAACTGCAGTTGGCGAACAATTTAGTAACCTAATGAATCAACCACTTACAATGTTTATCTTCATGGCAATTACAGTCATACTCTGTTTTGGTATCTGTTCTAAAGGACTACAAAACGGAGTAGAGAAAATCACTTCTAAGATGATGGTTGCCCTACTCATCTTAATGGTAGCACTAGGAATCAACTCCATCTTCTTAAAAGGAGGACAAGCAGGACTCGAGTTCTACCTCAAACCAAATTTCGCAGCGATTCAAGAGGTAGGGATTGGTAAAGTTATCTTCGCAGCGCTTGGTCAATCCTTCTTCACACTTAGTATCGGTATTGGCGCAATGACAATCTTCGGCAGCTATATCGATAAAAAACGTACACTAGCTGGCGAAGCATTACACGTACTAGGACTAGATACACTTGTGGCAATCATGGCAGGCTTCATTATCTTCCCAGCGTGTTTCGCATTTGGTGTAGAACCATCACAAGGACCAAAACTTATATTTGTGACATTACCAAATATATTTAACCACATGTTCTTAGGACAATTATGGGGAGCATTATTCTTCTTATTCATGTCCTTCGCAGCTCTTTCAACAGTTATCGCTATCTTCCAAAATATGATTGGCTTTAGCTCTGATCTAACAAAAGTATCCGTTAAGAAATCCTCACTCATCAACGCAATCGTCATTATTGTATTATCACTACCATGTATATTAGGATTTAATGTATTGCAAAACATTACACCGTTAGGTGCAGGCACAAATATTATGGACTTAGAAGACTTTATCGTTAGTAATACCCACTACCAATTGGCTGTCTAATCTATCTCCTATTCTGCACAAGCAAATATGGATGGGGCTTTGGTAACTTCCTTGCAGAAGCAAATGAAGGAAAAGGCATCAAATTCCCTAAATGGGCACGCCTATATGTGACCTATATTATTCCACTTATCATCATGTGGATCTTTATCCAGGGATATATCAGCACATTTATGAATAAACAAAAGATAGTGTAGAATTTTTCACACTATCTTTCTTTATGAATACTAATTTAATACTGCATTAATTGTTTACAACCTTGAGTCCCAAAACTATTCGCTACTTCTTCTCGCCTTTCGATCCCTTAGGTGTACGAATCTCGACATCTGGATTATTACTTTGTCGAAAATAAAATACATCCGTGATTTCTGTTACACTTGCAGGAATTTCTATATACTTAATTACTTTTGCATCGCAAATACATTAATGTCCAATTTCGCTGATTCTCTGGGAAAGTTTAACTAATTTAGGAATTAATCCGTTGAATGCATTATCACCTCAGTACGTTCTAAAGAACTTACCTAATGGATAAATTTTAGATTTACATCAAGAGTAAATGCAGATTTAGAGATAACTCTAACTGTATCTGGTAATACGATTGCCTCACAAGTTTGATCCATTTTGTTAAGCCACGCTCTGCAATCGCATACACAGCTTTTCCATTAATGGTTTTTGGTACATTGATAACTTTATCTCTGAACTACAACCATAAATAGCATAGCCTTCTTTGCCATTCTTCATATGTGAAAGTACTTTTCATCTGTTCTGGAAGTCTTTGAAGTTTCTTCCCAGTTACTTCAGAGTTGTTTGTTGTAGCTGTATTGTTTTTTCTGCTCTTGTTTCTGTAGTTGAAGTACGTGTTGTAGTATCTTGTTTTGGTTCCTCAGGTCCACAGCCTACCAAACCTGAGCAGAGTACTACTACACATAAGTCCTGATAATAGTTTCTTGTTCATACTATTCCCCTTTAGTCATTTACTACTTTAAGTCCCATTGCTTTGATAGCTACTTTTCTCCGCTGTGAATCCCTTAGGTGTATGTGAATTTCTCACGTCTGGTTTGCATGTTAGCAGCGAGATAGATACTGGGTCTGTAATTTCTGTGACACTTGCTGGGATTGTAATTGTGGTTTTAATAGAATCGACGTGTAGACGATTTGAGCTTCGATTTGTCTCTGTGCCCTTTCCTGGGGAACTGGATAGCTCTCAGAGATGTACATGCCATGGTAAACGCATCGTCATCTCACTTCGTAGCTCCGGTTCTAGATCGAATATATTTTCAAGCTTTCATACCAGCTACGAACAGATGCAGCTGAAATATCTTACTGCATCAGCAAATACGATTGTTAGTTTCCACAGTCTTTGGTCTAGGTTGCTAGTGCCCTTCGTTGGCCTATTGCAATGACAGGTTTGCCATTAATCTCTTTAGGTACTACGAAACTACTCTTTTTCTTCAGAAGTGCAGCCTTTCGATTACGACTTAGCCTTCCTGCAACTGTCATAACTGTAAAGTACTTTTCGTCCGTCTCTGAAGTCTTTGAGATTCTTCTCTGTTACTTCAGAGTTATTTGTTGTGGTTGTTAGGTTGGTTTTCTGTTTCTGTTTCGTTTGTAGATGTACTTGTTATAGTATCTTGTTTTGGTTCTTTAGGTCCACAAACCTGACTAAACCAATGCAGCAATTCCTGCACATAATCCTGTTACTAATTTCTTGTTCATTTTATCTCCCTTTAGTCATTTACTACTTTAAGACCCTAGACTATTCGCTACTTCTTCTGCTTTTGACCCCTTAGTGTATGAATCTCTACATCACTATTAGAATTTTCACGGAAGAAAATACGTACTGGTAATTTCAGTTACGCTTGATGGGATTTTACGTATTTGATTGCCACATTATGAGAAAATGTTAATTTTCCGATTGATTCAAGACCTTCTGGAAATTCAACAAATTCTAATTTACTACATCCATTAAATGCTAGATCATCAATCTTTTCTAATGAAGTTCCCAAATAAACAAACTTCATTGCCTTATCCACTGTAAACGCAGATTTTGAAAATAACTCTCACGTGTCAGGTAATACAACCGCTTCACATGCATGTTAGCTAATCCTCTTTCGCCGATAGCTAACACTGGTTTACCATTTATCTCTTTTAGGTACTACAACTACTTTTTCTTCAGGAAGAACAGCCTTCAATTACAATACCTTCATTCCAATCATTATAACTGAAATATTTCTTATCCGTCTCAGGAAGTCTTTAAAAGTTCTTCTCAGTTACTTCAGAGTTGATTTGTTGTAGCTGTTGTGTATTTTCTGTTTCTCGTTTTGTAGTTGTACTTGTTGTAGTATCTTGTTTTCATAGGTCCACAACCTACTAAACCCTGATGAAAGTACTGCACATAATCCTGATAATAATTTTCTTTGTTCATACTATTCTCTTTAATCATTTAACTACTTTAAGTCCGATATTATTGGCAACTTCTTCAGCTGCTGATCCCTAGGGTGTATGGATTTCTACATCTGGGTTATAGTTATCCTCAAAATAGAATACATTTGAAATTTCTGTTACACTTGCCGGAATTGTAATGGATTTAATTGACCTGCACCCCAGAATACTAGTGATCCAATACTTTTGTGCCTTCTTGGGAATACCACAATGACTCTAAACTGCTATCAGAATTAAATACACCCCTCTCCACAGTTTCTACAGAAGTGCCTAGATATACATACTTTAGAGATTCGTCAATCGCAAATGCACCTTCTCCAATATACCGTACTGTATCTGGTAATACGATTGCCTCACAATGTTCCAAGTTCGCAAGACCACGTTCTCCAATTGCGATAACAGGTTTACCTTTAATTTCCTTTGGTACACGAACAACCTTATCGTCAGATGTACAACTATAGATAACATAACCTTCTTGCCATTCATCATATGTGAAGTACTTTTTCATCTGTCTCTGGGAAGTCTTTTAAAATTCTTCTCAGTTACTTCAGAGTTGTTTGTTGTAGTTGTTGTGTTATTTTTTGTTTCCTTTGTTTCGTTTGTAGATGTACTTGTTGTAGTGTCCTGTTTTGGTTCTTTAGGTCCACAGCCTACTAAACCTGATAAGAGTACTGCTGCACATAAGCCTGATAATAATTTTCTTGTTCATAAGAATAATTTCTATATTTTCATGAATAGTATTAATAATATGTTGTTAATATCAATTAAAACTGATTTTAATCTTCTCACAATTATATATTGTTGAACACATTGAAATCCTTAAGTCATTTATAATTTTAAGATCATTATTACTTTAATCTTTGAAAAATGCCGAAGGCACACAAATGATATTCACGTGTTTCTTTCGGCATTTATTTACGTTTTACTCTTATTGTTTTCACAAATTTTAGGATTTCTTCGTACTTATATACACGTAAGATAAACAGCACACACATCAACTAAGTGTGTGATAATATCTAAATACTATGGATGATTCCAACAGCAAACACGATAAGCTACCATCGCTAAGTACTGTGTAAATCAACCGTTTGTTATCTTTTGTCCCCAGTTGCTTGGTATAAGATACCATAGACCACCAATCACTATCTACTAAACATGCGATGTTTAATACAATCTAATAATCGCTATCCAAACCTAGTGGTGTACATAATATAAGTGTTTCTAAGGATTGCTGGCTGCAAACAACATATTAATTCCAATACGATATTTGATCCATATCATTCCCTCTATCTTTCTGTTTCTTTAAACGATTCATGTACTTCGTCGCAACTTCTCAGCCCGTCTTTAATTGCGGTTGCGATAGATTGAGGACCCTAAATATGCATCCCCTGTTATTAGTACATTTCTATTGTATTCTGATGTTGACCGAAAGTCAAATTTTTACCTTTTCATCTAGAACACTAAAGTCTACTTTTTGTCCAATTGCCGCAACGACAAGGTCACATGGAATAATATGTTCACTACCTGCCACTTCGTGCGTTGATCTTCTTCCACTTTCATCTGGTTCACCAAGTTCCATTGTAATAACCTTCACACCAGTTACTTTTCCCGCTCTCATCACGCAATACTTCTTTAATATTCTCTAAGAAATGGAATGTAACTCCTTCATTGCGTGCATCTTTGATTTCGCCCTTGTGTGCTGGCATCTCCGCTTCGCTACGACGATAGATGATTTTTACATCATCCATGATACGTACAAGACTTCTTGAACAATCCATCGCAACATTACCACCACCCCATACAACGGCGTGTTTGGTAATTCTCTTTGTAGAAATCATGCATGTGCTTAATGTTTAAATCATGCAGTAGAGTTAATCCTGCAACACATCCACCTTTTGCTTCAAGACCAAACATATTTTCTACTTGGGCACCAATAGCAACTACAATACGGTCAAACTTCTTTTGTAAATCACTGAATGGAATATCTTTTCCTATTGTAGTTTGAAAGTGAAACTGAACTCCTGCAGCTGTAAGTTCATCCATCAACTTATCAATAAAACTTGTATTGAAGCGAAACTGTGGAATTCCTGTATAACAAGCACCACCCGCACGATCATTCATATCAAATACTTCAACGTCGTATTCACCAAGTTTTAAAAGTGTTTGAATACTATATAGGGTTGCAGGTCCTGCACCAATATATGCAATTTTCTTCTTTGACATTTAATTTTCCTCTAGTACTACTTATTTTGGTTTGTGCCTTTGATATCTGTCACAAACCACTTACCATCGTCTTGTTGTTCAAGTGTCATGACAGAATCCTCATTGGTATATTCCTTGTTTTTGAAATTTTCTGTATATACGGAATAAATATTCTCTACAAGTTTTTCCATCATATACTTTTGTGGCAGCTTCTTTACCGTCTTTCTTTTTGGATTTCTGTTGCTTCCACTGATAGCGTTGCAATCAGTGCCTTGTATTCTTCACCTGTAAAAATATTTTCTTGATTTCTGTCGTATTTAAGTAGTCCATTGAGAAGATTACTTCATATTTTCTTTCATTTACTTCTTTTACTTCTTTGATCTGCGGGTTTTCAAAAGATGAAGTTCTGATTTCCTTTTCAATTTCAGCTAGTTTTTTCTTCGCATCATCAGACAAATCTGCTGAAGTTGAAAAACCAGTTGGTCTCTTAAATGATGATTCAATCGCATCGCACATCTTTTGAACATCTTCACTGGATTGATCTCTTTCGCCTTCGCTGATATCTCCACTATCTAATGCGTTGATAAATATTTCTGCAGTCTTTTTAGCTTGTGCTTCAGGTGTTGGCTTACCACAACCCGCTAAAACCAATAGCATTGTTAACATTAACTTTGTAAATTTCATAATATACCTCACGTTTTTCTGTATTCTACTGTATCATATTTCTGCTCAATATGATTTGAATTCAGTATTGATATTACGTATAATAATTACATCGCCGACATAGCTCAGTTGGTAGAGCAACGCACTCGTAACGCGTAGGTCGCAGGTTCAATTCCTGTTGTCGGCACTATTAGACTCAAAAAAGCATCTCCCTTTGTATGCATGATATGCATTTGCACATGGAAGATGCTTTTATTTTATTTCTCGTTATACTTCTTTAACTCTAAATGAACGCACTCAACATCCGACATGACCGGAATGTATTCTGTACCACGTTTTTGACGTGTTTCTGCACCCTTACCTGTAATCAAGATAACTGTATTACCTTGTGCATTTGCAGCGTCTTCCACAGCTCGTGCAATGGCTTGTTTACGGTCGATAATGATTTCGTATGGTGTCTTTTCTTTTTCAACTGCTATTGCAATTTCCTGGGCAATTGCCAGTGGATCTTCTTCCCCAGCATCTTCTTCAGTTAAGTAGATGTAGTCAGCGTACTTACCTGCAATTTCTCCAAGGTCATGACGGCGATCTTGTGCCTTCTTACCAGGGCAGCCAAAGATAATCGTTGCACGATATCCGGGATATTCATTTCGTACAGATTCAAATAATTTCTGAAAGGATAACTGGTTATGTGCGTAGTCTACAATTGCAGTTATCTTTTGGTCGTTTGATGTATAGATTTCCATACGTCCAGGAACCTTTGCTTGATAGAGACCTACTTGAATGTCACTAACAGGAATATCATACAAACGTGCTATTGCAATTGCACATAGTGCATTGGATACGTTAAATAATCCTGGCATCGATAGTTTAAACTCTTCATCAAAGTCACTTCCACGAACATTGAAGACAATATCATTTCCGACTTTATGAACATTGTAACCATAGAAGTCGGCAACTTCATTTGTTTCCGAGAACGTAATTACTTTCTTACTAGCTTTCGCTGCTTCTAAAATCTCTTCACAATGCTCAGAATCTAAGTTTACTAGTCCATATGTACACTGCTCAAAGATACGTAACTTAGACGCAAAGTAATCTTCCCATGTAGGATGTTCAACAGAAGATACATGATCATAGCCAATGTTCAAAAACGCAGCTACTGAGAAGTTTACCCCTAATACACGGTCATACTTCAATGCTTGTGAAGATACTTCCATCGTCACAAAGTCAATATTTGACTCAACTGCATTTCTGAAGTGTCTTTCTAAAGTCGAGTGGCTCTGGTGTTGTTAAGTGTGATTCAAAACGTTCAACACCATCATAAGTACCAATCGAAGAAATCACTGCACTTTCTTGTTTCTCAACACGTTTAAGATATGTATCTAAAGATTGTCTTTACATAATATGTCGTTGTAGACTTTCCTTTTGTGCCAGTCAGTCCAATGACATTCAGTTCTTTCCATGGATCGTTGTAGTACATCGTCGCAAGGTTTGCCATTGCATAACGTACGTTTGTTAGTGGAATCCATGGAATATTTACTTCTGGATATTCTACTTCACTTAAATATGCAAAGGCACCCCTTTATTAACTGCATCTTGTAGGTACTGTGCTTTAAAGTGTACACCTTTGCACAAGAATAATGTATTACTAACAACTCTGCTGCGAATCACAGGATACAAGTTCCACAACAGTATTCATGCATGTATCGGATAAGTTAACATCACCTAATACATTTTTCTTGTAAAAGTGAGATATAGTCTTTTAATAAGTATTTCTTCATCTAAACCTCCTATACATGTAGTGGTTCACGGTCAAAGAAGCGAATGCATTCCTCTGCTAAAACCTCCATCGCATCAATATAGAATGAAGGTAGTCCATGATATTCACGGTATACAGATAATTCTGTACAGCCAAGGATTGCACAGTCACAACCAGCATCTCTTACTGCTCTATCGATAGCCGCAAAACTATGACGATTACCCTTTTCTCCACGCTTGATTTCATCGTAGATTAAGGACATAACCTTTTTTTGTGTCTCAGCGTCCGGTTGCCATGCTTGCATACCAGCTGCTTCGATTTCACGATGATATACGCCTGTCTTAATTGTGCCATCAGTCGCAAGAATCGCTACCTTCTTATGATTTGTTTGTGCCAATCGTTTTACCGTTTCTCGTGGCATATGAATAATTGGAATAGAGATTTCCTTCTGTCAACGATCTGCGAAGTAGTGTGACGTATTACATGGAATCGCAATACAGCAGCTACCACAATTTTCTAATAAATGACAATCATGTAACATGCGTTCATATACAACATTCTCATTACCAGATAGAATTGCAGTTGTACGGTCTGGCATCTTTGTATCAGATAGTATCATCGTTGGAATATGGTCTTGGTCACAAACCGCATCTGTACGATCTAGAATCCACTGATATAAGATTTGTGTTGCCTGTGGACCCATTCCACCTAAGATACCTAATTTATCTTTTGTCTGTTCCATACATGACACCTCTATGATTTCTTTACTGCGTATGTCTCGTAATTCTTTCTTTGTCTCTTTAAGTTATACCAAACCCATAAGCGATGGAAGAGATTCTTTTCCCCCTTATATACAAGGAGTTTGTCATCTTACCTGCTTTTTCCAGTTGTTTCATCTTATCGTGGTAGGAAGATACGATAAAGTCTCTTGCGACATCAGATGGTACAACCTGCCATAGGCTTTCATTCTCACAGATTTCAAATGGAAGTTCATTACCTTCAATGTAATCCTCCACTAGATAACGAGCGATATTAAAGCCTGCACCTGTAACATAGTAGTTACTTCTAGCCTTGACGGCAGTTAATCTCGAATAGTTTTAACTTGCCATCGCGTTCATCATATTTCATATCGAAGTTAGAGAATCCAACATAGTGGATATCTTCTAAGAACTTCTTTAGCTTCATACAGATTTCTTCATTTCTTTCTCTGTCATGATAACCGCATGATTCCCCTAATCCATGAGGTGTATGTTCTTCAAGTAAGACATGGCCCTAAGCACATCATCTTAACCTGTCCATTCTTATCAGAATAGTTTGTTAATACACGCATATAGGAGTCATCTCCAGGAATACAATCTTGAATGATCATTGTATCTGGATATCCAGCTGCATAACAACGATCTAGCACATCGTATAATTCTTCCATTGTCTGTAAGATAAATACCTTATCATTGCCTTCAAATGGATGTTCCCAATAGGTAACGGAATTTGAAGGTTTACAGATAAATGGTGCTGTAAATGGTAATGTAAAATCATGTCCCATCTCTTTGTGATAGATAAAAGTTGCCGGATGGTCTAAACCATATTTATCGCACATCTCATAGAATTTTTCTTTGTTGATAAGGATATTTAAAAGTTCAGCATCAATCCCTGCTACGATACAGTTCTTTGGAAATAAGTGCTTATTTTCAGCAGCCAGCTTTACATATGCATCACCACAACCTATGACAAGTACTTTTCCATCTTGGTGACTGTTTCCGAAAGTCACAACATTCTTTACATACGCATCTGCATCTTCATTATTTTCACATGCATGATAATCAATAATAGAACTGCGATAAGCAGGTCCAGATAAATATTTACCAAAACATGTAGAACGTAATCCATACGCTTCATGGAACGCTCTTGCAACAGAGTATACGTTTATATCACCACCAAATAACAATGGATAGATTTTTTCCTTCATAAATAGCCTCTTTTCTTTCAATGTACTTCGTCTATTATACTACACAGTTGCTTTGTTGCTTAGAATCGTCCTGCAAGTAGGAATATGGCAAACATAATTGCATTCACAGCAACAACTGAAACCACAATTCAGCTACTATCAAAGTAGGATTTATTCTCTTTGTAATAAATACGTCACAACCATCTAATGGCTGTTCATCTGTCCTAAATAACTTATCTATCAAAGGAATATTCTCTGTATCTGTACTACGCTGAATCGTCATCAGATAGTTACCCGGTTCAGCATCAAACCAAAAGTGTTGTCTAGAATGTTGTGTAAAGCTGCTTCTTTCTACTTTGAACGTCGTACGATATAAAGGGATTTCTCTACCAGTTTCCACTTCGTTTATCACAATATTCAATCTTGGGTAGGAAAATTTACCTGATGTCATTCTGAACCAAATCGCATAACTACCTTGTTCAGTGATTATAAATTCATCACAATCAAGCGTAGCTGGCATTTCAAAGATACTCTTTCCAAATGCTTTAAAACGTATTACAAACACAATTGTGCCCAATTAAACACAATATGCCTACTAGTACTATTAATATCACTAAAGCCTTCATCATTCCTCCATAATATCCCTTCTATTTTATCAGTTTTATACCCCTATTTCATAGGTATTACGTGAGATATTTTTATACATCTATGCTATACTTGTCATGTATATTCTGAAGAATATTGAGACGTACGAGGTGAATATATGTCTGCCAGATCAAAACAACAAAAAAAGGAAGGTGGCGTCAGTAAGGTTTTACTCATACTCTTAGCAGTTGTGAGTATCATCGCTATCGGCGTATATATTGCAGGTGTTATCTATTTCCAACAACATTTCTTCTACCGCACAACAGTTGGTAATACAGATGTAAGTTTTATGGATGTAGATTCAAGTATCGATACACTTACAAACTCTACAAACACCTATAAAATTAAAGTAACTGCCCCTGGAGATAAGGTTTATGAAGTAAAGGGTAAAGATATCTCACTCAGCCTTGCAAGTGACGCAAAGGCATCTGTAGAAAAGGAAATCAAAGCACAGAATGTATTTACTTGGCCACTCTCTTTGATTCAACCTGAACACAAAGAGATTAAAGTAGAATACAGTGAGTCAAAGCTCCAAAAACAATTAGAAGAATTGTTATCATTAACAAAAGATCCTGTAAACGCAACAATCTCAATTCACGATGATACATACAAAGTTATTGAAGCGAAGTATGGTGCAGATACAACTGCAATACAAAAGGAAATTGATAAGGCCATCAATAACCAAACCTACCAATTAACACTGAACAAAGACAACTTCACAGCACCAGAAATCACATCAGAATCTGAGCAGATTACAAATGCTGTAAAGAAGATTGAAAGTTACTTAAAGAGTACAGTATCCTACACAATTGGTTCTTCCAAGAAAGTTATGGATAAAGCATCTGTACTAAAAGTATTAAGTATCTCTGATACATACGATGTGACCGTTGACGATGCTAAGCTACAAGCATATGTAGAAGAACTAGCCGCAAACTTTAATACCTACGGTAAAGTTCGTACATTTAGAACACAAGCTGGCGATGATATTCAAATCGGTGGTGGTGACTACGGTTATATTCTAGATAAGGATTCTGAATTTACATCAGTTAAAGTCAGATCTTGAATCTGGCATGATGGTCGAAAGACAACCAATGTGGTCACAAACAGCACAAGGTACTTTAGAAAATGATATCGGTGATACTTATGTTGAAATCGATTATACAAACCAAGTCATGTACTACGTATTACATGGTGAACGTGTATTCTCATCACCTATCGTATCTGGAAATATCAATATGGGTAGTGGTTCTCCAGATGGTGTCTTCCGTATTAAGTACCGTGTCACAAACACACACTTAAAAGGTACAGATTACGATGGATCTGAATATGATTCACCGGTAAACTACTTCATTGTATTTGCATATAACATCGGCTTCCATGATGCCCCATGGCAACCATGGTTCGGTGGTGACCGTTATACTTATGCAGGATCTCATGGTTGTATCAATCTACCAAATGATTCCGCCGCATATATGAATGCGAATGTCCCAGATGATATTGCGGTTGTAGCGTACTATCGTTATCCAGTAAATCTAACAGGTACCGCAAATGCTAATTCAAACGCATATTCATATCATTAAATCAAAAAGAAGGTTCTCGATATAACCGAGAGCCTTCTTTTAATATCAACTTTTAGCTCAGCTGCCTGCTGATCCCAGATAGCGTAATCCGCTTCTCCACGATGATCAGGTATGTGATACTTTTCTTTTTCAAAATCTTTTCCAAAATAAGCATTAACCTTCTTAGAACCATTCATATTCAAATGGTCTCCACGGTCTAATGTATCTGTTGTCCAGTCGAGCGCAGTCACATTATCTAACTTATTTAAATCATAATAGCAACATCATATCTGATCACATAGCGCTTGAATCGCATCATGTCGCTGCATCACTCCAGTTCTTTGGAGATGGCGTAACTCACCTACAACCAGTTCAACGTGATTCTCTTTACATAACTGTGCGATCTTTTCAAAGTACTCTCATCGTCTCGGGATAGAGTGCTGTATCGCGCTTGTTGTGTCTTCATATACTGGTCGGAGCCCCTATATGCGACGGATCTCTGACACGTGCATAATACCCTTACATTGGTCCGCATATGCATTCTCCTTAGTTGCACCAAGCAAATTCACTTTCTAAGATTGATTGTCTTATAGATATTATGATGATGTAGTACAGGGAATAGTCTGTTCTGCCATCATCAACACTGAGTCATCACTTGTTATAGACTGCATTCTTGCGGAATAAAGTGTTGGCCTCTATACCAATACTTTTTGGTTTTCTGGTGTTTTCAATACGTCTTCTAGAACGGGCATAGCAGTCATTTTAGACGCTGTGCACTACCACCTAGATTATAGGAAGCGATACCTTGTTCTTTTCCAATATTGGAACGGAGAGAATGTATTACTGGCCTCACTGTCACCTGTAAACAGGACATCCAGTGTATTCTCTTTTCTTGGCTCACTGCATTATATTTTTCGATTTACCAACTGAATCGTCATATACATTTTCATATCCCTTTGGTGTTACGAGATGTGATGTAACCATCAGTAAACATATCAAAACCAATAGAAACAGAAACTGGTTTAATGCTTTCTTCATACTCTCTTACTTTTTAGATGTAGTAAAACTTGTTCAGCGTGTAATCTGTACCATCACAGTAACTTTGCACAGCGCTGTTAAAGTTGCTGGTACAATATCAGATGCTGGAATCTGAATGTCATAGTGATCATTTCAAGCTCTGATAATTGATAAGATATCAAATGAATCTAGCACACATGCATCGATCAATGTTGTGCAGTGTTTGCCAAAATCCGCATCATCTTTAATGTCGTTTCAAAATCTCTAATAGTTCTTCCATTCTTTCTCCTTTGACGCTGAGAGTCAGCGTACATCATTTCGATAATATCATGTCGGTCCATACGCACCGAAGAATATTATATAGAATATCCTGAGATATAGAATACTCCATCGTATAACAGTGGTTTGGCTGCATATACTACAATTTGGATAGCAAATCTCTTTTAGGAACATCCTACAATCACCACAATGCAAATACCGAGACTCCGACAGTAATGTGTCCCAGACATCCATGCAAAATGATGGAATTGTTGACCGCTTGTCCTGCGATCAAAGCGTATGAATAAGGATTGTAGCCATCGTACGATAATCTGTCGCTCAGAAGAAGCCGCAAATACCATCTCACCAGCCTTACAAATTACACAGTAAACTTCAGAAAACGGAAGATACGGTAACCGAAATCCATTTGGTTGTTATGAAATTTCTGACAGAAAGTTCTCTGTTGGTTTCTCCATGAATAATTCAGCAAATATCAAGATGAAGTAGTAAATACCATACAGAATGTAGTTCCATCGTGGACCATGCCACACCCATTTGATATCCATGCACAGAATAAATAGCGATGGCATGTCCAATGCTACTTTGCGAGCTGTCTTTCCCTAGGTGTTGTTTTACCACCATCGTCAGCACTGGCAGACTGGCTTTGAGGAGTGATAACGGATTAGAAAATATAATCTCTAGTACGTACCCTAATGTTATACACAACGATGCCAGAAAGTCGGACGCATGCCTTTGGCAAAAGAATGGTCGATATGAGATTCTCCAGTATTACGATACCAAAGATTCTCACGCTACCAATCGCATAATATCAATCGATCCAGCAAAAAGTCCTTATACAGCTGAATCGTACAGAAAGATTGCGACAACTTCATACAAGCACGCCGGATGAGATTCATGCGAGGCAGAAGATGCATGATACTACGGCGCATGGTCCGCAATCACGCAACCTTTCTTGAAACATACCCCAAAGAATACGCTCAAACCCAACAATCCCGCATTCTCCTGGCTCAGTCAAAGCTTACCTTCTGTTAAACGTCTCCGCCAATCTCAGCGATCTGTAGTCGGCTTCAACAAGCGTTGGAAAGAACGTCGCAAAACAATAGCAGTTTTGCACCAGCACTGCTGGTTCAATCTTACCACTATTGATATCTACGAGATACGAAATAAGCTGCAATGTATAGTAACTAATACCAATAGAACAAAACTTCAACGTAAATGACTGTACAATACCGCAAAGATACCTGTCATAAAAGAAGTTTGTGTATACTTTAAAATGAAAAGTGCCATAGTTCAACAGATACCAACTGTCCAAATACGACTCTTCTGTTTCTTAAATACTTTTTGTCACACCTTCCGGTGCGGCATATTCCTAATTTCTTTCCGATGAAAAGGTAATAAGTGTTTGTTACAAACAATAAGCTTCCTTCGCCATGCCGAAAGGATGCCAGATTCGCAACTGGCGTACCATCAACGTGGTTCTGTTTTACTATCTGATATAACAACATACATGGTCGGCGAAATATAACTAAATAACCCTGAAGCGTTGTACGATAGATTACTTAAATAAATATCATCTTTCCATTGTACAAATAACGTTGTATTATAGTGCAGATTTATAAAATTACACTATTTTCTACCTAAAAATATCATTTTATAAAATTTCACACGATTCACCATTCACATGTGCAGACAGTTCGTGAAGGATTATATTATGTAACATTGGTTATAATATGGAGGTAAGATAATGGAATCACTTAACAACTAGAACTGAATGCATTCCAGATTTAGGATTGTGCTTGTAGACCAGTCGGTGGATCAACACCAAAGCCCTTACGTGCATATGGCCTGGACGAGACAGCCACAATGAGGATGTTTGATTGTACATCAAATGCGTACGTATCATCAAAACCACCATTCAACAGGGCGTATCTTGGCACCAATTCTGTTCGAAAATACCTGGATAAGATGATTGATGGAAAATATACTGCTGACTACTTTGGCGAGAAGGAATCGTTCCAATGTACAGATCGATAAGGTTTTGTGGAAGAATCACGTCAAGCTGGTGAAACCTATCCCAAAATGCGACGCCAAACATTCAAATCGTACATATCTTTGGAACGAAAGAACAGCTCTGTAATCCTTCACGAACAAAGGCGCATTGTCGACCAACAGTTTGATAATGTTGCTCTACAGGTATGGCATCTTTGGTGCGGTGCAATCGGTGAACAGGCGAATGTTCATAACCCACATAAAGCTGGTCCGGCCTTTGTGTTAGAAGTCATCAACGAACATCCTTAAAACTGATTCCGATGTAAAAGTGATGTTTAAGTTAACAATTCCAACTGCTGGTAACACCTGCGGTTATTAGAAGATCCTCGTGTCGTACGTGTGCGTTGCGTTATCTGTTGGATACTCTCAAGATGAAGGCTTTACACTATCACTAGACATGGTGCTGATTGCATCCTTCTCACGTGCGTTGCTGGATTTACCTTTCAACAGACGGACGAAAAGAGATTTGACGCCAACTGTAAAGCAGCCATCGCCAAGTCTGCGCAGCTTCCATCGCATAAAATAAATTACATTCTAATGCCTGTTGCACTTTACAATGTGTTGGGTGACTTCTAGCCTGAAAATGCTTTGCTGTAAAATAGGGTAGTATATGTAACATTAGACACTTTGTCTAATTACTTCTGCTCATTGTTGAAACTAAATGACATCAACAATGATATTTTCTATCTTGAAAGCCATAAACCATATATTTATTTATTTATAAGGAAAATGAAATCTAAAAAACTTTTTTGTGTCCATGCTATGTTTCATAATACTAATTCCTTTCTTGCATGTCGCATTGCTTAGAAAAATATTAGTTACAAAGAATACACTAAGATAATTACTGGGCTGATTAAGTGGTTCCAAAATGATAACTATAAGGGTAGTTCTACACTTTCTAAATGACTACTTTACAAGCAGTCGTTTAAACCCATAACGAACTGAACTACGATAGATGAAACATTTTCCAGTACACCGGATTTTCAAGCAGTCCCTGTGGTAACGGTGGCTTGGTAGCAGTTTAATCGTGAACTGGAACATGAAGATCCCGCGGGCAACCTACGGTCCTATACCAATCGTGGCCCTGGGTGACAGATCCATAACTTTAATTACGCAGCAGAATTGTTAATGAGGGTACCGACTATAATGCATTTGGATATACGAGAAGAGGATTATCTAGCACGGCTTCCATAAACTGAGCATGGTTGGCCGGTCATTCATTTAGATTTGATGCGGGTACTACCACCGAAAGGCATTACACCGGTATCAGTATTCGCTCCAGTTACATGCCAGTATTGCGGTGAGACCCTTGCAGGGCTGCAATTACAATCCGGACTGGTGAACTGACAGCTTCGTAATGGAATTTAAAGGACTAGAATCTCTTGATTCAACTGCTTATACACTAACATATTGGCTCTAACGCTATCCGTTACGAAAATGTGTGAAAATCGTTGCTAGACAACGCACCTGCAAATTACGAGATGTTAAAGATGCTGTATACGCAAAGATACGTCTGGTAGTTCCGTGAAACTAAGCGTCGATGGTCCTCAAGGTAACTGCAGATATTAACCAAATCAAAATATTACTGTAACAGGATATATTTATAGCGCATATGAACTCATACACACAACGGATAATAACCATTTTAAATCAAGATGCTACCTTGACTAAGAACCGATATCGACATCATATCGATCTATAATACAATCGTATTTGCCGGAGACAACTTTTACTAATATAGTAAAGATAGTGGAGGTCTTACTACCAAATAATCAAACTTTCATCACATACTCACTTGGTCAGCCAAAACAAAGTTACATTTGAATGATGGTATAACCCATACAGTCATCAATATGAGAGCCTGCTTTTAAAAGTCAAATTGATTCAGATGTACTAACAAATCAATCCATGCCTTTAGATCCAAGCAGAGCTGGATTCTTCGCATTTAAAGAATGGAATACAGCAATAGATATAGTACAGGCACGTGTTACTGGTAGTACAACTGAATAGTAATCCTGACTTAGTTTATACAATCTATACAACAGTTAACCAAGCACTTAGTACTAAGTAGAATGCAACAATTTACCAAGGTGATAATCTTGACCTTATGACACTAACCATTTCCACCAGACGACTACGAAGATATAGTATATCTTAAATCATGTCCAACTTATAAATGATGGTGGATTTAATAAAGATGTACTCATTAGTTATTCCATCACTTTTACAGTCACAGATAACGATGGTGAAAGTGCCACAAAGATGCGACTGTAACAGTTCCTCGCTGCAGCTCTAAATGCTAATCCAAAAACATCTGATACAACAAACATTCCAATATGCGTTACACTATTTGGTTCTCTACAGTTGCAGCATTATTTTTTTGGATTATCAAAACAAAAATTATCTACATTACAATAGCCACATTAGCAAAAGGTTGTCATTCAAACAAATTCCTTTTACTTTCGTATTTAACTTCAGTAATGATTCAATATAACTGCCATATCCTTCCTTCCATCTTTTCATTGGAATAAAGCGTAAGGGAGAAAGAACTATTGATACAGTAACTGGCCACCTTATCACGCGGTCCATCACCAAGACGCATTCGTGACTATCACATAACAGCTACGCACTTCCATTACAGACCATACCAAACTAGCAATCAATCTTCTCAGTAATCACATCTGGAATGGTGGCTTAGAGAATGCTGGTACATCCCAAGCCAGACTGGAAACTTGTCCGTGGACAAAATATTGGTTCTCCTGAAACAATATCATAGATGCCCTTCTGAAATAAATCATCCTTCTCATTTTTGATAAGGGTGTTCTGTTGCTCTTTTGCATTCTGTGTTACTTCATACTGTAACATGATTAACTTCTCTTTCAACTCTTCTTTTGAAGGTTTATTCTATTCCGTTCTAATATATTTTTTCTAATTTTTTTCGTTCCTTGATTACCTATCACTTTCTAACTAATTTTTTGTATAATGAAAATACAGTGCCAATGTGGAACTGATTACAGAACTCATGGATCAAGCACAAATCGACGTTCTCTAACACATGTCGCTCATGAGATTATCGAACGAGATAGTTCATCTCCAAATGTATGTTTTAGTCAGCATCAAGCGTCACAGTATTCCTCACAAAAGCTAGCTGAAAATATAAAAAATATAGTGTAGAACTTCCTGGTAGGAAGTGGACATCTCTTTATATCTCATGATGATTTAACTGGAATTTCATGAAACCCAAAAACAACTCAACATCATTTGCCCGAGAATATTCAAGATTATGTTGTAATCCTAGTAGATGATGTTGTTACACACTGGCAGAACGATTTGTTGCAACACGGAATTGATGCAGCAGTATTCTCTTAGTCTTCAAAACAATCAACTTGCAGTACTAATTGACCGCGGTCATCGTGAATTACCAATACGACCAATAAAAGAACAATAGGCAAAATACTACCTCATGATGAACTCATTGATGTTTCCATCATTATCGATGATATAAACAGTTGTAAGACTCTATAAACTATAAACATCAACGAACCGATGTTTCTTTTTCGATATAACGCCGCAATTACGGGCGATGTAGCGTGGTCTTTAGCTTCCGTTCCCTGAACATCAACCTTAGCGATAATACCACCAAAGTCCTTTACAATCTTGTCAATGACAAATGTATCCATGACGAGCCCTTAGAACCAGTCGCCACAACACCCTTTAGCCAGCCTTATTGTTTTCTGAGAGCTTTCCAGCTACACAGAACTTCGCTTTCTTAGTACGTTATACAACAAACCAGAAGATACCCAAGTAGAATACGATGGGCCAAAGGCAATGAGTAAACTCCCGAAATTGCGCATAGGAATATCACCAATGGAATAGAAAGGTGAAGCAGAAACTCATGATTATGTTGGCGCAAAGGTCTGCCTTTACTAGTTATTCCAAAGACAAATCCTAAAATTGCCCTTCTGTTGGCTAGACTAAGATACCTCGCAAAGATAACAGGTATATGCATTGTTGTAATGGAAATTGCACCTAAACTAAGATAAGCCAATTGGTGTCACTTCGGCCATGATAGTCTCAATCGCAATAAACATACTGAGAATCGTCATTTTTGAATTCTTGTTTTATTACCCATTTAGATGCTTTCTATCTTATACTCCACCCATTTCTCCTTATGGAAACGAATTCGTAATAATGTAAACCTTGTCAACTGATCTGATAATACACCTAACCAAATACCCACTAAACCAAGCGAGAATACAGAGGTCAATACCCAAGTTAGAATTGGTCGGATAATTTGTGACACTGATCAACGCCACAACCAATGTATATTTTACATCACGGACTCTTAAGCACCCACCATAAATAATTTGTGATATCTGAAATGTACAATAACTGCTACAAAGCGAGCAATCCAGCCCATTTCAATTCGGATTCATCCGCAAAAAGGGCCGATTTAGTGTTCTATTTCACCTACGAATAAAACACAAATACAACCGATATCACTACACCAGTGCTGCATTCCATAGTCTTTAAGTCTAGTTTCTGTGACGCTCTTTCCAATTAACGATACATACACTTTACCATCCCCAAACGCAAAAGCCCAACGACAAGATGTTTCATTCAACCTGATATACCTGAAACTGATCAATTTCTAGCTTTTGCGAAAGTACTAGCAGTTGTCATAAAACCAACACGCATAGCCCAGTTTTTCAAACAGAATATTCGCATTCAACTTTTGAATCGCATTAAATGTCCCAAAATCCGGTTTTAATCTTCTCCTCAAGAATATATGGTATCGAAACATAACTATCTTTCTTCTCCAAATAATGATTGGATACTCCTTCTACACCAAATACAGTACCTGAGTACTGCATCATAGGCCGCACCAAATAATCCCCATTTTTGGAAAGCCGAGTTACCACCGATCAATAGATAGTTGAGTGATGTCACGATGGATGATGCAACATATGCTTGAGCCATCCACCAATCTTTGTGTTACCTGCCACGTATGTGCAGCGTTAATCACTAGTGATATTACATTGAATATCATTCCGATCTGTATCACCCTAAAATAATCCTGCACCCCTCAATTGCGTATCCACATTGAGACCACATGTCACCAATTAACGGATCGGCAAAAATCTACTGTCTTCCAGTCAATCGTCAACTGTACATAACAGTACTTATCGACCGCTGATGACTGTCACCAGCACCTGATTTGCGTTTCGTCCGATTGTTCTGCTGTCCAGAGTAACTTCGTGCGACTAATTAGCCGAATGCCGCGACGTTAATCACCAAAGAAGACGAGACTGAGCAAACTTTCGGTTTGAATAGAATTAGCCCTGTCGCCGCTGCCGCATAATGCTTGTACGTAGAAACCATGAGTGTATCGAGTAATACGCAGAGAACACAAAAACACTTTCCAACACAATGGCTGTAGCCATGCCATACGTATCCTTCTGTATACTGTTTCTCTGCTTGATGTTCTTTCAGCATCCTCATCTCCTCTTATCTGACTTTGAAACCTCACTCCAGTTTGAGTGAGTCACTCGAATGTACGTTGGTTTCTTTTTCGATGTCTTCGATATCACTCGTTCAACTGCTTCTCAGAAGCTTTCTTTTCCTTTCAACGGCGTTGAATGCTGCATGAATTCTCTCATAGTCACTTGTTTTCATATTCTTGTTCTTGAAGTCTAATTTCTTCTCTTACGATTTGGAAGTTGAGACTACTTATAGTCATAAACTTCCTGGGAGCGCTTTTGGCTATCTTCACACTTTCATTCAGAATACTTCTTTTGCTGCAATGCTGTCCCACAACACATCATTCTGATCCTTCCAGAATATCCAGCAGCACGCCATTCCTTATCAATGCCTTCATGCAGTCAATCTTTTCGACCATAATCCTTTGCAGCGGCGATTGTCTTTGCTTCTTCAATTAAGGCGTTCTTGATACGGATGCTCTCCTTCTGCTTTTCATGTCACGCTCTGTAAAGAACGCTGTTCGTTCATCATAAACCCTGACGTGATGCATTAAACTCATTTCAAAGTTCATCATCCTTATCACGACCTGCTACCAAAAGGCTTTCCATGCGTCCATGGGACCAATTCATCTTTTCAGATGTCTCACACAGAGTTATCAGTCTTCTTTGCAGATTCTTTTGCTTGCTTGATTAAATCAAGTTTCTTCGTTTCATTTTCAGAATGTACTTGTGTTAGATTATAAAATAGTTACGACGCTTATCATTGAATTGGTTACGATAGCGCGAACTTATTCCATAAGGAATCATCTTCATACACCTGCATTGCAAATTCTTCCCACTCATCCTGCTAGATTTCTAAATTCTGCCTGTGTTTCCCTTCCAGTTGTGGAATCTACTAAATAGCAGCCTTTTCAATCAACCTTCTTTTCTTTACATTTGCACTTTGACGTTGGCTTCTTACATTAGACTTTTCTAGAAGTCTTACTCAAACCAAATTGCATACTCCTCATCCTTTGGAGTATTTCCAGTTTCAGTTGCTTTGAGCTTCTTACGAATTTCTTCAAATTCTTCTACAGTAGAGATATTCTCTGCTTGACGGCATAGTTCCTGCTTCTTACGAAGATCATTCTCCATATCTTTAGGTACGGTATCATTATAGGAAGTACCGTATTCGATGCCACCACCTAAATGCACGCTGGTTTTGCCAGAGAACATTCTATATTCTCCATTTTGTTTCAATGCAAACCATCTACCATGTCCATCATTTGATCATCTTTTGGTAATACAAAATTACCATTTCATCCCTTCATATATAAAACTTCAACAACCTTACCATCAAAAGTCTTATGTGCTTTAAAGCTGACCTTTTGCTAATTCTCATCAAATCCCTTCTAACGTTTTCAATTCATTTGTAATTCCTCCTATTTGTCATGTAATACTAAAATCTCTACTAAATGTACCATGATAATTAAAAAGTGTTTGATGTTCGCGTTTCATGTTCATAAACAATTTCCTCCACATCTCAACATTTTCCTTCTTATTATGCATCAAACCGTGTAAATATTAAATAAAGCTCCTGAGTAATAATACAGATGATATCTACATGCTCATCTTCACCCTGCTCAAAACATAGCTATCGATATAGTAATTAGGTCATCCTGTAGGATAGAAGATAAATTCAGTTGGTCTAAACACTCAATGAAGCGCTCATAGTACAAATATAAAAATCCCACGAATCATTTCCTTATGGCGCACTTTTAAATCCTTCGCTCTTTGTACGCGAACAAACTCGTCAACAATCATCTTCCATATAATCGCTAGATATCTCTAACACTACTATAATTTTCGATAATAGGTCATACGTGATACTGCCACACAGCAAATTTCCGTGACTGAAATATCATCGCCGCCTTTGTTTCCATCAAACGTATCAGCGCCTCACTAATACATTGACGATTAAATGCATTTTGTTGTTTCCTGTTGCATAAATTCTCACAGTGGTTTGTATTTTATCATATTTCATTTGCCCTTCCTACTATGTCCAATCCCCATCAAGCCAACAAAGAAAGAATATTAGAACCGTTAGTTCAATATTCTCTCATTGACTATAACCATGAACCATGTTTCTTGATATAGAACTTCTTTACGATTTCAATCGTAGTACTACTCTAAAGTGCCAAGATGATAATCAAATATATAAAGTATACAAATGGCATTTCTGTAAATACGGTGTGTAAGATCATCAAAAATATATGGAATTGGAAATACCCGCAAAGTACCGAACGGATGCTAGGGCTAATCTAGAATCACATTTGGATTCGATGATAGGTCAACGTGATGTTCGGATAAACTGCTTCTAATCAAAATCTGAAGTGAAACCTTCAATAAACCAACCCCATCTGATAATTCTGCATAATGAAAGTATTGTATCCTAAAATAAACCACAATACTATGAACGTCAGTACATCAAAGACAGATGAGAAGCCGCCCATAACATTCATAGATAGAAACAAGTGAAGCACTATTCACTTATACATTGTCTGTAGAAATCTCATCATCGACGTTATCCCATGGAATCACAATCTGCGTAAAGTCATAAATCAAATTTTTGAATCGAAATCTACAATGGCAACATTAGTAAGAATGGCAAAATCAGTACAACAAATTACTGAGAAGACATTTCAAAGTTACTGGATAATACCATCTTCATATACTTCAAAGATATTTATTTCCATAAATGAGACACCTTCACCATTACCATTGAGAATAACCGTCAAACTCTTCTCAACAAGATAATATCCACCTTGCTTTGGCAACGTCAGTACCATTATCCACTGAGATACCGACATCGCATCATATAGACTTGGTGCATCATTCACCATCACCCATATAACCGACTACGCGGCCATTTATTACGTAACGCATCGACAACACGTTTCTACTTTGCATTGGAGATAAGCGAGCAGATATCGTTCTTCTGAGACATTTCCGCATCACTCATATTCTCTAGATCAGAGACCTGTAACGGCTTTCTGATCACCAACCTCCATACCAACAGATTGCATACATGTTCAGCAACGACAGGTGCATCACAGAAATAACTACATGAACACCTGCATCATACAAACCATGAATCCTTCTTGCTTTGCACTCTAGTTTGGTGGATCTAAAAGCAATGATGCCTAAGAATGTCATATTTGTTTCATCTTCCACATGGAAGACTGTCGTATCTCCCATACTCTTCTTTTGCAGCCTTTTAATAACTTGCATTTCCTTCCCTTATTTAACTGTTCACAAGGACATTGATTTTCTTAAGATCTTCTTCGTGAATATCCATGTATTCTTTCTTCATGAATACGACTGCAGCACTCTAATCACAGACTCTAAAGCACCCTTTGTAATGGACTTCATCCTGTGGCATCAGGAGGAATTTCTTCTACGTTTCCACCAAGTGCTCACCACAGTTAGAAATCAAAACGCTCATTCTACGGCGTTTCAAAGTCATATAGAATCTCATCAGACTTCACATAACCCATGGCATACTTTTGGCCATTACTCTCTTCGCCATACGCCAAGATTGCACGGTCAATTAGATTCTTAACTCCTGTAGAATAATATGCATTCATCATACATAATTCAATACCAAATGTAGTCTTCACCATTTCATCGAGATATTTTTGAAGAACAACATGGTCCATCGTTAGTGTACCAGTCTTATCAGTACATAGAACATCAATAGCACCCAAATTTTGAATCACAGACGCTATTCTTAACAGTTGTCTTCTTCTTTTGCAGAATTTAGCACCCTTGGCAAGTGCCATTGACAATCATTGGTAACATACGGTGTAATACCAACCCGCAACAGAGATAGAAAATACAAAGCTTCAACAGTTCTTCTTCACTAATCCATTAATCAATAATACAAGATACTTCTACAACCATGTAAGTAATTAAGATTCTTATGTAATCTTCGACAAACTCTTATCAAAATCTGTCTCTTTCTTCTCGGTATGAATCGTAGAAGAAATCTTTACTAAATAAGAACTCTTTCCAGTGCGAACAACAACACCAATACCCGTACCAGAATTCACAGTCGAACCACCTCAAACAGATGTTGCTTAACTCCCGCGCTGCATTGACAGCATCATCAACACCTGTATATTTTTCTACTGGAATCGAGTCCCCTGTAAAGGCGGAAACAGAAACAGAATAGATCCTTACTTTCAAGAAGATACAAATCACCACTGACTTAATGTCGCTGAGATCCAATCAATTGAATACTCGCGAGACAACTTCTTCCACCGGTACTTCTCTTCTTACCTCTGTACCATCTTTTGTTGCGGAACCTGAATCCAACTTGTATCATGCTCCATCTCTTTTAACTTCTGCATGTCACGATAGGAACCATAGTCACGCGAAGAGCACGTATTACACCGCACTCATACACGCCACAGTGCAAGAATAGTGTTCCAGATAAGATTATCCGACTCCACAGCAAAAGTCACAATGCTACCTAGTACAAGTAAAACGATAATAAACGCATCCGCAAAACTATGTACAAGGAACACGCCCAACTATGTTTCTGCATCGCAGACAAATCATTATAGCCATACTTCTCTAATCTGCTTTCTTCTCTTCCTCATCGCTAATACCATATTCCGCGTACAACCCTAATTCCTGTAGAAGACTAGATTCCTGTGTTTTTCGCAATCTGTTGAAACTCTTGTTCAACACCTACCGTCTTAGATGTATGGACCTCATCTTCTCATTGCTTAGAATCATATTTCCACCCTCCTTTTTCATTTACACATCAATCTTAGTCCCTTTCTGATATGTGCGTCGATGAGTTTCCATCAAAAAGTCACAACTTTATGTTGTGACAAATATACAGCTATTTAAACGACTCTAAAAACTGATTGGCTTCTAAACTGAGAACGAAGATGTGAATGTCGCTCCATTTATATTTTTAAAGCAGTTCATACACTTTCTTGGTCTATCTTCCTTTTCATAGTAACAAATTCAATCAAATCTTCATCTATTTCATGCTTCCACCCACGGCATATCTGTGTCGTACCTTACCTATACGTTCATGAACTCCTTTGACGATGCATATCTACAGGGTAGTCTAAAGAAGAATACAGTATCACATGCTTGCATACGCATCTCCATGGAAGAACCATACTCTCCATCTATAATCCATGAATCACTTTGAATAACATCTCTAACACGTTGTAAGAATACGGATTTCTACTGTTGTCTTATCCACATCTCCAGTTTAATTGGTCTAAGTGGAACAGAGGAATTCCTGCACATGCATGCAACTGTCTCTTGCAAATGGCCTTTTCCACTACCACAACATCCTATTATAATTACTTTCTTCATCTTACACACTCATCCGGTCCTTATAATAACATAATAAATCAATCGGACCGTATACTGCATGATTAAATGCTTTATGTTCTCTTTCTCTTCACACACAAATCCTAACTTCTCAATTAAATGTTGCGAGGCTTCTTGTTGCATTTCGGAAAACAGGATACACTACACATCTGCACCAATTCGATTCGCAAAATAATATTCCTAAGTGACTGCATTTTACTCGCTTCATATGTATATCGCTTTTTCTTCGGTAGTTTGGATTCATTACGAAAAACCCAACTCAGAGGAAGCGACTGCTCTTTGCGTCATCTTGAAGGTTAATCATTCCTACCATCTTGGTGGTCTCCTTCAAGATAATACTGAATCTTCTCTCTGGTTCGATCAGCGCATGATATTCTTTATCCTGTCAACTGTACACGCATGATAACCACCGTCATCTAAACTCGCCTGTTCTCAGACATTGTTCATAGATCATCTTTACCGAGAATACAAATTTACGAAGACTCAACCGTTCAGTTTCAATACTTTCCATGATGACTCGCTACGTGCTTTCATATCCTGTCTCATACCTGAGTTGATGACCAGTTTCATTTACATTGAACTGAGCGTTGGCTAGAACCTTCTTTATTTTCTCTGTCCATGAGTGCTTTACCACGTGAGTAACAGTGCATTAGGAAGTTCTTTCTAATTGATGCACGTTAAACGAAGGAAACCATTTGCATTTTCAATGAGATACTTATATCCCTCCTACTAGTTCTTTCTCACTGGTCATTTGATATGTTTATATACTACACCTTCTTTAGAGGTTGGTTAATCTTATCCATCAGATAACAAAGTCGAAAGCGAGACTGGTGGTTTTTCTACATTCATCTGGAATCATCCATCTCCTCTTTCATCTTTCTCTGCTAATGGTACGACTCCATCCGCGCATAACTGTTACCGTCTTTATAGAACATTTCCATTTGTGAAGCGGCTAGCGCTCGTGTTCATAGTGCTGTATCTCCTGTATATTTCAAAATTATATCATTTCCCAGGAAAACAAAAAGATACTCTCGCAGTATCTTAAGAAAGATTATTATTTAGCTTCAGGAAGGAGCTACAAGATTCTTAGTTGTTCCTGTTGTTAGATCTCATTGAGAGTTATCACAAACTGAGTATTCAATCATATTTGCTAAAGCTTCATCTGTATTAGAACCGATATGTGGTGTTACCAATGCCTTTGGATACATTTGAGACAAGTCTCACGAACCGTTGGATCAGAAATCTCTTGCAGCACTACTCTAACTTCTTGAAGAAGAATGCTGTTTCATTAGCGAATACATCTGTTCCATGTATCCATCTAACTCACCAGACTTAAGAGCAGCTAAGATTGCCCCGTTATCCTGTAATCTCACACGAGCAAGTATTTAAGAAGATTGAACCATCCTTCATCTTGCACTAAAGAAATTCAAGCGTTAGCCATCTTGTCGATTCTGACGAGGGAAGTATGGAACATGCAAAGCTGCTGATATCAGACTGTGCTAGTAATTCATCAAGAGTTACATAGTCTGTGCAATACTTCTGCAAGCATCATTTTCATAAACATCATGGCCAGAGAACCCAAGGCCTCAAGCCCCTTAAACATCTAGCCTCGGTAAAACGATTCCTACCTGTAAAATCAGCCATACCTGCTGTACAGTTACGAATTTCCTAGAGAAATATGTAGGTGAAACTAGGGAAGTCTCTCCTCGGCAGTTGCACTTGTCGCAGCTGCTGTATGACGTAATAACATCATACCTAATGTGAGGATAATTCCATGATAGCGTTTGGAGAATAACCGCACGTGCAACAATTAACCCTAAACCATGTCGCTGCTTGTAAGTCAATATAGTTTGAAAGCTACTGTACGTGTGTAAATACATCACTCGATTCCATATTCCTTTACTTCATCTAAGTTTTGACGGTCTCAACACAGTTGCCACGTAGTAAAACTGCGTCAGCACCTTCACACACTCCAGTGATGACATTCTCATGTTGTTGACAAACCCTCATGCAAGTCTTAAGTCATAGTTATACTTATTGCTACTTGTGGAAAAACTCTACTTCATTTGGACGAGACACCACCAACATACTACTTTCGATGAGCCTTAATTTTTACTCCTTCTCGTTTATTATTTTACTGAGAAGCGGGATATTTATCCCGCTTTATTATAATACTATCTCTAATTAAAAGATTCCTAAATGTCCACTAATTCAACGATAACGATCCAAATAGGAGTCACAATAACAGCTGCTAATGTCGCAATCAATGAAGTGTTAGACGCAGTGAGGGCACCCTCATCAAAACGAGGTGCACAAGAAGCCGCACCTTTGTTGTTGGAGGTGTAGCCATCATAATAACTGTCGTGCCTAAAAGAAACAAGATTAACTGGTAAGATATGAGTTACTGTTATGATTGCACACAACGATGCATGTTGGAATGCAGGGGATAATCAATAACTTAATAAATGTATAGTACAATGCCTACTTTGTCTGTCATCGCATCCTTGAGAGTTTACTGGGCCAAAGTGTGTAGAACCAATCGCTAGCAAGCTAGTGTGGAGAAGATAAACCACAGCCAAGTAAAGTTAAAATCTGAGGTAATCTGTGGAGATGTAAGGTCTAAACGCATGAATGAGAACTGACTGATACCACATTTCACCCTGTTGTGGCATCCCGACAGCTACACAGTAAACTCTGTGGTAAGCCAGCTTGTGTGCTAGCCACAAGAATAGACCCAAGAATGTAGCGATAACGATTGGATTTAAGAACATAGACTTGATGTTCTTAGAAGTCATCTTAATCCACTCATCTTGATATATCCATAAGAATATAAGAAGATTCTGTAACCAATGTTGAAGATAGAAGCGTATAACGCACCTTCTGCAACTATAGATTGCACTCTACAATAGGAATTCCGAAGAATGTTGTAGAACCGAAGATACTTAGTACACGTAAAAGCATCCTGTTCATCACCTTCAAACTTCGCATAGAGCGGAATCGTTAAGAAGATGAGTAAGATATAAATTACGATACCCCAGATTAATACATTTTAAACCCTGTGTAAATGTTTCTGGTTTGAATTGGCGCCATAAATGACTTAAATGCCAATGCAGCAATTGATACTGAAAGTACAACCTGTGTTAATACTTTTCGCTGTGCGATCATCGAATACCTTCTTACGGCGCATATTAGTAACCTAATAGGATAATCGCTACGCTAGAAATAATAGCCGAATTGATCTTTTCGTTTGATAATGTCTTTACAAAGATATCAAAAGAAATTCATGTAATAGTCCCCTCTTTCAAATATATATTTCCAATATTTACGCGACCCAGTATAGCAAACCTCGACTTTCATTTCAATCCCTCATAGAATAGTTGCATATCACACAATCTAATAACACATATTTTTATATTCATTTTTCATACATTGTAATCATGCATGCATATAAAAACCCATTCTCTTTTTGAACGGGTTAATTCAGCAAGTTCTATAGTACTTTTACCACTTGTGACATATTCATCTTTCATGACTGTCTTGGAAATCTGGTCGTGGAAGAATCTATATTTTCCTTTATCCATTAGCGCCATAATCAATGAAAGTAAACTACTAATTGCACTTACTATATAGATGATTCTACTAGAAATCCTCAGCCATAAAAATTCCAAAGAAAATACCACTCAATATAACGCCGAATGCATCATAGAATAATCCTTCACATAGAATAGATCCTACGAAGTAACGTAAAGAAAAATCTTTTAAGTTGCTGGTTCACCGTCTTCACGGATAACTTTAATCTGCATAACCTTTTGCATCATAGTTGAACCGCCTGTAATTTTGGCAGGTACAAAGACAAAATAGAATCCATGCGCGATGAGTACACTTAGCAATAACACAAGAATCTGCATTGGCTGCATACCTTCAAAACCATTTAGAATCTGATTTTTCCACCGTTCATGAAGCCATATACAATCCCTGTCTACAAGAAGTGATAAGCGATTTGTAATAATAAAATCAATTACAAATGCAAACCCTCTTCTAGCAAGAAAAAGCATTTTGATTGTTTTGTTTGTTATCTGTTGTCTTCTTTCTTAGTTGCTTATTTTTACTCATGCCTGTAACCCTTCCACAAATGAGATTTCTTCTTCAGCAATCATCTTAAGTGTTTCAACACTCATTACTTGGTCTTCCGCATGTACTAGCAATAACGTCACACTCACACTATCACCATTTGCTTCTTGTGTAATAAGTTCTGCATGAGCTTGATGTGCTATTAAAAACTCTTCAGCTTCTTGCATACTGCAACAGCAATATCTTTTTTCTTTTAGCAAATCGATGCATTTAAATAGCATTTCTCGCGCTCACCTGCCGATGCAATAATTTTAAAGCAGATTAACTCCAAGCCTTCCATTTTACTTTTCCTCTCAATTCCTGTACTGATACTTTTTACTTTCTCCAAACTAACGCAATCGTAGTCATCCACTTTCATGATATGCATAACTACATCTCAACTGTTGTGGTAGGATCTTTGCTCACTCCTTGCAGCTTCATGAAATTGATAAACTCCCGCGCCTGTTCTTTGATTATTTGAATATTATTACTATCAATACGCCTACCTACTAACAATTCTATTTTATCACCAAATTCCGATTGTACTGAAATATTTTTGAATCCTTGCATAGCAGTTGGCGTAACCCACTTGTTAGAATACAGTCTGCTCCACAAGCAATAAGTTGTTGAATCGTCTGCATACGGATCAGATCACACAATCAAATGCCTCTATGGAATACTGCTTCCTTATGATAACGATGTATCAGTTCAACCATCTTCTTTGTTTGAATCGTAGTTAATTGTCGCATCTGGATTTTAAGAATCCAAATGAGATTCCATCCGCACCATTCTCTAATAAAAGTCTAGCATCCTCGAACATGGTTTCAATTTCAACATCGTTGTAACAGAAACCTGCTGCACGTGGACGATTCATGCATATGACCTTAAGTGATGTCTTTTCTTTCACTAGCTTTAACATAGCTAAACTTGGTGTAAGTCCACCTAGATATAATGCACTATTTTAACTCTACTCGATCAGCACCACCCTGCTCCGCATTCATACAGTCCTGTACGCTTCAGCGCAAACTTCAAAAATATCATTCTTCATTCTTGTATCAGTGTGCCATCCTTTCACGAATATATTCATCGATCCATTCTTGTGTAGCTTTTATAATAACAGTATTTCCATCAACATTCTGTGCACGATATACTGTTGGCTCTTCATTTTCTCGATATACCACAGAGAAATTCTGGATGTTTGTTGCACAGCCATAGTTACCATATTTATCCATCGCTACAACACTTAAATCACCCGCAAGTCCACGACTCTTTTTAGCTGCATCTAGTTCATTTACTGTTTTTGACAAAGCTTTCTTGTGGTGTTAAACCTTCTTTCATCTTACGAACAATTTCATAGAGATACATCCCTTCATCAAATCTTCACCCAAGACCTGTTGCAGTTGCACCACCTCTCAGAATCTGCATAGAAACCACCGCCGACAATAGGAGAATCACCGATACGTCCAGCTCTCTTCATAAATAAACCACTTGTTGAAGTACACTGCAACCATTCTTCCAGTATGGTCAAAACTACTTCCCCCAACCGTATCATGGCCGTCATATGGTTTTAATTCTCTTTCTTTAATTTCTTTAACCCGTTTTACGATAAAGTTGTTTTGCACGGTCTGTTAATAAGTTCTTTCTTTCAAAACCTTTCTTGCTAGCATACTTTTCAGCACCTTCAGCCACAAGAACACAATCCACAGTATCTTTTGATAGTTCCTTCGCAATGGAAATTGGATTTGTAAAATCTTTAATTCCCGCAACAGCTCCAACAGCCATTGTATTTTCCATCCATATAGCAGAGCATCAAGTTCATCTCATTTCCTCATTTGGCAAGCCGCCATATCCAACGGATTTTAAAAATGGAAAATCTTCTCACACAGCGGATAGCATGTTCAATTGCTTCTCACCGCTGCTTTTACCCTCTTCAATAGTTGACCAGCTTCTTCTACGCCTGTAAAGCCATTCTCCATGTCCGCATCATCATGCTGCCCACACTACGAGCATCCTCCTAATCAATTGGTTTCCTATAAAAACCACCATAGAAATCATCAGTTCTATAAACATTGAATAATTGACGTGGATCCACACTTAAAATCAAAATGTGCAATTTCTTTTTACTTTAGCGCTGATACAACTGTATTCAACATGTAATTCTTTTTATGCGAGTAGCCACCATAACTTTTCCCAAAACCGAAATTCCATGTCTATATTTTTCGTATATGCAGCTATTATCTCTTCAGGTATAGTACTTGTTATCTGCATGGTACTTCTATCGTATCTTCTATATAAGCCTTCAATTACTTTTGTAGATACAAACTGCATGATGATTGAATATCCAGCACGCTCCCAACCAGAGACAAATCCAAAAATCCATAGTAAAATACAGTTATAGATAAATACATAAGTCCAAATACTCTTTCCAGTTTTTATTGGAGACATATAGTGCAATAAAGTCTGTACCACCTGTGCTAGCATTCGCTACTAATGCAGCAACTATTCCCAGTCCATACAAAACGCCACCAATTACAATATTTAGTAAAACATCATCAAATAGAACTTCAAATTGAAATACTGTTAAAGAAAATATTGACACGCATGCAAATTGGTACAAGATGATAGAATTGTAAACTTTTGTAGAAATTGATTTACCACATAATATCGCTGCAGGTAAATTCAATATCACAATCATTAGTGAAACAGGAATCTGTAATCCATGCTGACTTCCTATCACATTTAATAAGATTGCAAAGTCCCGTAAATCCACTTGACAATAATCCTGCAGGTCTAAGAAATGCTTTTTAATGCTATATGTTTTGTAATAATGCTGAGAATATTACATAGAATACTAAATAGTAATCGAACTGGTTGCTTATTTCTAAAATCGATGAGTTTTTCTTTTCATCTATTTTCCTCATTATTTTCTAATAATATTTTAATCAATTATCTCATTTATGGATATGTTTTGTTTTTCCTACTATTAGAAGAAATATTTTTCTCTGATATCAGAGGTGCTCAATATGAACAAAACGACAAGATTCTTCATATTCTACGTGAAGAAAAATAAATGGTTTACCTGCAAATGAATCCTGCCAAATTATTATCTGCTATCCAATCGCATACAATCCGTTCCGACATTGATACAATCAATAAAATTTATATTCTGAGAAGCTGATCATCTCAAATCTTCGCAATGGATACGCTCTCATCACAGAAAACTATAAAAGATTTCAATCAGAACGGCAAAATTTATACAGAGTTCTCTCGAGAGAAACTTATTTATTCTAAAAATCTCTTCTTTTATCACGTGACTCAATCTTTATTCCTGATTTATTGAATCAATTATATATCTAGAATATACCCTTGATACGCATCTAAAAGAGATTCGTAAACAACTAGCAAATTATCAGAATATCAAACTATCATCAAACTATCTAGTCCTATTAGGTTCCGAAATGAACTACGTAAATTGTATGAAAACATTTGCTCATAGATGAAACCAAGCAGAATTTCTTACACATTAATGAACTGTCCAATTTATATCAAACCTTTGATTTACTTAAATGTAAAAGTGAGTTTGAATCCTTACTCCAAGAGCATAGATATGCAATTAATGCGAATGCGTTACCGTCTATCCTATTGCATATCAGTATCTCTATTGACCGTATTCTGAAGTGGAAAATCATTGAATCAACATATACTAGTTCGAAGATAAGCAAGAGCTATCGGAATATAAGATTGCCAAAATTCTATGAACGCATTGCTATATTGTACCAAGCGCATGTGATTGAGAGTGAAGTGATTCTCCTTGCACTATTACTGATGGGAAATAATCCTCACAGATTAGTGATACGGAAAATCTCTAACTATATGCCAGATGGATTACTATGCAGTGATATTGTCAATGAATTGGTTGCTTTCATATATAGAGCATCACAGCATTGACTTCTCAATGACGACGACTTTAAACTCGGCCTTACACTCCATCTACAATCATTAATTGAGCGCAGTATTAGTCAAACATATACAACCAACTTATTTTTACAAGAAATCAAACGCAAATTTCCACTGATTTTTGAATTGGGAATAAGTACTGCAACTTTCCTTGCAAATAGATTGCGTATCAATATCAGTGAAGATGAAATTGGGTTCATTTACTTTGCATCTTGGACTGGCATATGAGCGTATTTATCCTCTAAGAAACTTAGAGCAGTTGGATTTATCCTTTGGGTGAAAAGTATTCTGTACACAGCGTAAAAAGATTGAAACAATCTTCTACAGAATATATCGAGATTGTTAAAAGTGTATTCATACTCCAAGAAGAACTAATCCTTGCGGACAACCCAGACTTATTAATATGCTCAATACCATTGCGTCATAAGCTCTCAATCCCAACAGTTGAAGTTTCTCTACTTTACAATAAAGATGATGAAGTTAAGCTTTTTGAGATGATTCATGAAATTGAAATAACACGTACACAAAAAGAGTTCTACATAAACCCTAAAAGTTAATTTCAAAAAGAGTTCTTCTATATTCGTAACACTTTTCATTCACCGCAAGAGATTCTACAGTTCTATGTCAAAAGAACTTCAACAAGCTTCTATTGTAACTGAGTGCATTCTATCCATCTGTCATGCGTCGTGGAAGCACTATCCCCAACATCATTTAATTTTAATTTTGCAATACCACACCCGATTGATTCATCTTGTCTTAAATCTGTAATTTCGATTATATTTATTAGACAAACCGGTCCAATGGGGTAAATATGAAGTAACATTTATTTTCACTTAGCAGTTGATAAAACTTGATACCACTAAACACTCAAACCATTCTTTGATTGGGTAGCTTCTCTTACAGAAGGTGTACGAAAAGTTATCTCATTCAATATCAAGTAATACTTACGAGGAATTCATCAGTTATCTTGATTTCATAAATTAAAAAGAAGATGTATCTAGGATCAATCATCCTATTTCATCTTCTTTTCGTATATTAGTAACGCATTTGAAAGAAAACCTTCAACAAGCTCTGTAAATTCAGATAATACAATACTGGGTTACTATAGTGTAAATCTAAATTTCTGCCAAAGGCTTTTAAGCCATCGACTATAAAACAGTTCTTCATCACGAACATGTCCAAACATTTGTTCGACCATCGTTATCCATATCTACATGCAATCTGTAGTTCACCTGCATATGTACCATATAGACTACTATCAATTAAGATATCACCACGACGAATCCTCTCAGGTGCATTGAAGATATCGAATTGATGTCCTCTATATGTGGTTCTACTCTTACTAGAGTGAATCATGCATGGATTCCAAAATCACCTCAGCTGAAAATGTAACTCTTGCAGTACAATCTTCTTCTTGTCTCTGGAATATTCGGCTCTAATGTAACCTTAAAATTCACAACATCTAGACGCACATTTCTCAGTGCTTCTTTTTCCTCTTGACTAGGAAGCAGTTAGCGATAATAATATCATCAATCAAATCTGTTGCGACGATATGCTTTAACTGAATATCAATGGCATATGACGATGCATCTCCAATGTGCATAGTCCATCAGTTGTCGGCCATGGTCCAAAAAGCACCTTTCTCTAATGAACCAATAAACGCCGCTGTTCTTAAACCATACTTTGTAAATTTCTCTGAACTCTTTAAGAAATAATCCAAATCCAAGCCAGAATGGTCATGTGGGTAAAAGTTATGACACGCACACAACTGATAGCGATTTGGCTTGTAATCCATAATTGTATCAATTGTATGTGTTCTTGAACTCATATTGATTTCAACTTTTAATCCATATGGATTATACGTCATAAGCGCTTCTTCAAATCCAGTAAAACCTCCATCCATACGGATACCATCCGCATGAATATCATGGAAGAACTTTAAATCTGTATACATACACCCCTAATTCTTTAAAGACTGATGGATTTACATCCAAAAATAATTTCATAACCTAATTCTTTTTGCATAATCATGAATCTTAGTAAAATCTTCTTTTACTTCTTCTGCGAGTTTATTTTACGGATAACAAGCAAGAGAAGTTCTTGTAGCACCTATTTCTCATATCTCTTTTAGATACAGCAAAAATCTCTTCTACAGTACTTTTCTCCGGATAAATCAAACCCCTAATTTTTCTCATGATTTTTCCTCCTCCAATGGATTTATTAGTTTCTGCCATACATAATTTATATAGTGTCCATGCATAAATTTTTGCACAACTTACTAAATCATTAATATTCACCCATTCATTTGGCTGATGGGCAATTCCATTTTGACCAGAGAAACTTGGACCATATGGAATAATCGAATCACATACATGCGCGTAAGTTCCACCTGTTGTTGTCGTTGGCTTGGTCGAAGTATCTGTGGCTTCTTCATAGGCTTTCTGCATAGTTTTAACTAGCCAAGAGTCCTTATGGTAGAAGTACAACTGGAAATTAGATACTAGTTTCACTTCTAGGTCTGTTGCTTTGGTTTGAACCTGTTTTACGTTTTATCTATATTGCACGTTGGGTAAGTCAGGGAGAAGCGAATCCCCATTCTACCATCATGGACAACCGCAGAGAACGGCGGATCAATCCATCCATCTCCTATTTCCACAACATCTACATGACCAATGATTCCAATATAGTTTTGGCTCTCTCCAAAACTACTATATCCATATAGCCATCTATATTTTTGTCAGCTAGACCCTCACGTTTTGCAAATCTATAGTGCATTTTTCTAACGCGGCAGTGGTCCACTTCAAAAGGTTTCCCAAATTGTGGTTCTCCACGTGTTGAATCAATCTGTACCATTGCACGAGATATCATTAATCATATCTTGTTTTACGTCTTTTCAACTTGGGCAAAATATCTTCTTTTCATAATTGATCACACTTCCTAGATATGATTTGAAAGTAAATACTTAAAGTAAGCCCGAACATTTCGAATTTGTTTCAGGGCTTTCACTATTTTTAGTAACAAATTATCTCTTTTTATACCTTCAAGTTTTTCTGGATAATTGACAGATGTATCAATGAATTTTGCCAGATTCTCAAATGATTCACTTTAATCCTGTTTCACCTTTCTTAGGCATTTTTAGGATTGCTATATCATTCTTGTATTGTGCAATTACTTCTTGATTTTTCAATTGCCATCATACTTGCGACTTTCTACTGTTGTCTTCTCAGAAATCAGTTTTGCACATCGAGCGAGCCATCTCACTATATTCAGGAAGTTAAAGCATGGTCCACATAAGACGAAATCCGGTTCTAATTTCTTAACTCATTGCGGCCATTTTCAGACCACTTCATCTTTATTCTGCTTATAGTAATCCTATACAATAAAGAGTTGCACTGATTTGAGCTCCTATTTTCTTGAAATATGGTTCTAAGCAGCATTGCAGTTCCAGCAATCTCTCGTGTTGCAGTTAATGCACAGTTTGGATTACTCTTACCTCTGCTCCAGCTAAGCCAGAATCAAAAATTAATATTACTTTCATATTAGTCTAACTTCAAATCATCAAATGACAATTCGTCTAATTCATCCTTCTTTGTTTCGTAGCTAATCTTTGCTCTTCCTCTAGATACTTATTATCTTGCATTCTAAAGAATGGATAATATAGTGCTATATTAGCAAAGTAACATGCAGGGATTGTAAGATTACAGCATTGAAAGAACCTGTTGTTAGATAACCGAAATAAAGATTGAGTGTTGTCCATGCTGTTTGTACACCAGGAGTACTGGGATAAAATCCTCCCACTGCAGCAAGCTGCGCAATAATTGTATTCATAACAGGACACAGGATAAATGGAATCGCCATAGTAAACATTCAATACCATTTGGGAAACCAAAGATAATTGGTTCATTGATACCGAAAATACCAGCTGGAAGAGCCATTTTTCCTAAAGTCTTCAAACGCTTGGACTTTGCAAAGAATGTCATCATTAGTACTAGACCCAATGTGGATCCACTACCACCAAAGTTACAGAAGAAATCTGAGAACGCTCTTGTGAATATATTTGTCATTGGTAAACGGCCTTAGCCATTCATAGTTTCTCAATGATAATGCCTTATAGATTGGACCGAAAACTGTTTTTGTAACTGATGGTCCATGAATACCAAAGAACCAGAACAATGAACCTAGAGAACTGATAAATTACTTCAAATGCTTGTGACTTACCTAATCCAACTAACGGTGCTTGTAATACCTTATATATGAGATGCATGTACATTACCATATGGAGTATTTACAAATAACATGTTTACAAAAAGAAGAATACAAGCATGGATAAGCCTGCTGGAATTAAGCATGCAAATGAATCCATAACTCTTGTGGAACACCCTCAGGTAACTTAATAACTTCAGCTTCTTCTTAACTGCAACGTGCAAAAATTTCCGTAGAGATAGTGCAACAATCATTGCTAAGAAGATACCCTTAGTACCTAAGTTACTAAACGCAAAACCAGAGAACATCTTGCCATCTGCATTTACAGAATTCAGGATGTTTCATAGGAGTAATCATCAAAGAACACAACAAGAGCTACCATTGCGGATGCAATTCTATCCCCATTCTTTTTCGCGCATATGCGTACGCAATACCAATAACGGATGGTAATGCACTAGCAGTCAAATGTAACAGCTGTTACAGCATTAAAATATTTTCCCATCCTTCTCCTGCAAAAGAAGCAATCATCTCAGACCAACCCTTAATTGGGAAATTAGAGATTAATAGGAACATGGATCCAACGATAACTACAGGTACTGCACGTGCAAACCCATCGCGGATTGCGACTAACACCTTATTCTTCGATAAGGCATCAGCGAGTGGGACAAAAATTTTTCTAAACCCTTCATATTCAATTCATTTACTGCTTTCTGCTTTTTCTTTTTAATTTCTAAAATTGCACGTTTGAGAACTCTCTCTCCGTCCATATTACCGTATTCCTCAGAATCGATAACAAAAATTGGTTTTCCTAAATGACCATAACGTTCCACAACCTTATCGTATAGATATTTTACCTGCGGTCCTAGAAGAATGGCATCAGGATGATGTTCTGTAACAATCTTCTCTATGGAATTTATCTGAGAAGGCTTTAACTTTCGATATCTAGACCTATGTTGTGTTGCTACTTTTTGCATTTTACTAGCTAAAAGAGATGTAGACATACCCGCAGAACAGAACAGATAGATCTTATGCATAATTATCCTCCTTTCTATCGTTCTATCATTATGTTAATCTCAAATCTAACTAATATTCCTTAATTAATCTGCCGTATGCTAGAAACTTTACTCACTTTCTAATACAGGGATGTAGTGAAGTATATACTACATTACATCCCATGCATTGCTGTTAATTAAACTCTTTTATTTCTTTTTACCAAAGTTATTGCACCAACAAAAATAGCAGAAATCATCGCAATTGCTGAAGCAAATACATTAGTCTTATCACCTGTAGCAGGTGTTGTCGGTGTAGACGGTGCTGGAGTAGTAGGCACTGTATATACATGCACTAAGTTCCCATTCGCTTCACGATGAGAAGATACAAACTGATAACCAGTAATTGTATCAACTGGATTTAATCCATATGTTGTAGGTTTGAGTACTGTACCATCTTCTATAACGTAATGTGTATAGTCGATACCTACACGAATGATACGGTTGACCAGAAGATTAAACTACGCCTCTCCTATATATGACGCCCATGCGTAGTTGCCTTGAATCATTGGATTATCAACTGTAGCGTTATCAAATCTATCTTTTAAATGATTATAAACATCATCCACTGTATGCTGTCTAAATTCTTGATAAGCTATCTCAGGAGTTATCTTGTAGTTTTCACCCACATTCACTGTACTTTCTTTTAATCCAAATGAGCCATCAGTCACAGTCGTTTCATTCATTTTTAAAGATTCATCAACCTGAATAATCGTATCATATAGAATACTTTTCTACGAATTCAACTTCAAACCCCCAATAGCGGGCTATGCAAATACTCCCGCTTCCCTTCATATCCATTTTTCAAAGAAAGTTTGAATCGTGGATCTTCTGCCTCAACAGGAACGTCAGGATATATTCCAGACACAATATGGGTGTGAATTAATCTCTCCTGAATTTAAATCTAAAATCGGATAATCCAACACTTTTCTTCGGAGATTATCATCTTCGGTTGATAACTGTAACTCCTAGCAAAAGTAATATCTATGACTACCATATCTGCCGACGACCTGCAAGAAATGATGGCACCATCAACAACGATAATCCTAGTGCAACTGCATTAATAATTCTTCTCTTTCATAATTTCTTCATTCTTTCTATCTCCATCGAATAACACTTTAGCATAGAAGTTTTTTCACCATGCATTACATAAGAATTTTTGATACCTCGCCCGTTATAGCGTATGTTTACAAAAATATGTATTTCATGCATGATAATAAATTCTATTCCTATTTTGTACAATTGGATCTCGATAAAAACGAATCATTTGTTCCTTCATTTCTTTTGGAACAGGTAAATTCTCAACAATGTAGTAGTACCCTACCAATCTATTATCTACAACCTGCTTCACACGTTTCAAATATGCCTGTCCTACTTCGTCCTTCAGTACATATTGATAATTTGATGTCCAGAAGGACTGAATAAATAAAGCGGTGATTAAAAGATTCACTTCCTTATCTAAATCAGGTGTTAGATTTGAGAAGATATGTGCAAAAACTTTATCCAAAACTAGGTGCTTCTCATTTCCTAACTGTCATGATAGATGTTTCATTTGTCTGATTGTAGTTGTATACAATGTCATTTATATAGTATACGCATCCAGACAGTCGCAACTAAAAGTGGCCATAGTGAAAGGTCTTCATAATAGGAGAATTCTAAATACTCTTAATTTCTCAAATAGTGATCTATCATAAACTGAACTGTGTGTCACATGGAGCAGGAAGGACGCTCCCACGGATAGATATCTCTCCTGAACTTCTTCCTTGGTATGCTGGTAGATTTTTAACTCCATCACACATGATACAGTTACTAGCAGATTTTATAACCTTTCTGAATACCGCTATAAGCTTTTCAATATAATCAGGTTCCACCCAGTCATCGACGTCTATAAATGATAGGTATGGTCCTGTTGTGTTTTTTCAATTCCAATGTTTGATGCACGTCCAAGGTCAGCAATCTCCGTTACTAATACACGAATACGGTCATCCTTTTTCATCCACTCTCTGACTTTCTCTTCAGTTGAGTCAGTTGTACCGTTGATTAACATAGAATTTCAAGATTCTTATATGTTTGTGCTACTACCACTGACAAACAGTTATCAATATATTTTTCACCATTATAAAGTGCAATAATAACTGAAATAAAGTGGTTCTACCATATACCTCCGTAGATAACGAACGATGTGTTTTATGCTTAAAAATCATCATTACTCGCTATAGTTTATTCTACAACGTTTGTATGTGATTCCAAATAAATACTTAGCATACCATGCGAACACATTTTCACATACGTTCTTGTTCTTTGCAATCATATTCTATAAGTTTTTATTCTAATAAAAACCTATCGATGTGTTCTTTACATCAATAGGCTTTTTATCCGTAATCTTTACTTCAGAATTCTTCTTTTGTAATCAAATGCACAACACTCCAATCATTCCTGTAAATAAAGCATGAATGCTGAAGTGAATAGACCAGCATCACCTGTCTTAGGGTGTTGACTGTACTGCAGGAGCTACTGTAGCTGGAGCTACTGGCTGCGCTGGAGTCTCTGGTGTTACAGGAGCTGGTGCTTCTGGCTGCTGCTGGAGTCTCTGGTGTGCAGGGCTGTAGCGCTTCTGGCTGCGCTGGGTCTCTGGTGTTGCAGGGAGGCTGGTGCTTCTGAGCTGCTGGAGTCTCTGGTGTTGCAGGAGCTGGCGCTTCTGGCTGTGCTGTGAGTCTCTGGTGTTACAGGGCTGGTGCTTCTGCTGTGCTGGAGTCTCTGGTGTTACGAGACTGGCGCTTCTGGCTGCGCTTTGGAGTCTCTGGTGTTACAGGAGCTGGTGCTTCTGGCATGCGCTGGAGGTCTCTGGTGTTACAGGGCTGGCGCTTCTGGCTGCGCTGGAGTCTCCTGGAGTTGCAGGAGATGGTGCTTCTGGCTGCGCTGGGAGTCTCTGGTGTTCAGGAGCTGGTGCTTCTGGCTGTGCTGGAGTCTCTGGTGTTGCGAGGAGATGGTGCTTCTGGCTGTGCTGGAGTCTCAGGTGTTTCTGGAGTTGGTGTATTTCTCTGGTTCTGCGGGAGTTTCTACAATCTTCTTGTACACATGAACTCTATCACCATTTGCTTCAGTACGTGTTGTAACATATTCATAACCTTCGAAGTTTTCTTTATCTTTTAAGCCAAACTTCTTATCAACATTTGCACCACCAACAGTAACTGGTGTTCCATCTTCTGTTACAAAGTGTGTGTAGTCAATACCTACACGAAGTACACGATCAGTAGCTGGTGAGGATGTAAAGTCTGTGACTGTTGCATCACCCCAAGGTTTAGATAACATATCATTTACTGCTGGTTCAGTATCTACATTTTCAAGTAAATCAGCGTAAATTACGTCTGATGTATATTGCTTGTATGTATCACCCTGTAAATCTTCATAAGGACTATACATAATATCGTATTTACCTGCCTTGCTACCAAGTGCACCTGCAACGTCTTCTTCAACTTCACCTGTCTTTAAGGATTCGTCAATCTTAACAATTGTTTCATAAGGAACCATCTCAGTAACTGTCGCATGTAATGTCCAATATCCATTTCCAAATAGTGGAATCAAACTTGCATCTTCAATTTCAGCTTTGAATCTTGGATCTGATTCCTCAATAGGTAAGTCAAATACATATCTGTCAGTCCATAATGAATCGAACATACGGTAACCCTCTTCACCCTCAAGTGATAGGACTGCATTCTTTACAGTAAACTCTGAACCATCTGCTTGATCAATCAATGTCGCTTCATCAGTGAACATGTATTTATCCAAACCATTTTCAAATTCAGGTTCGCTATCAGACATCGAATTTACTAAATAACCCTTAACATTAGCCCAATCCTTTACCTTTACTGTCTTCCCAGCATGATCACCACCATCAATCGTAAATTCATAGTCTTTGTCCAAAGTAATCTTCTCTGCTCTTGTCTTGAATAATGAAGTGTAGTTAGTTACACCTGGGAATGTGTAACCACTTGTAGGTTGGTCAACCTTAACCTTACCTAAGTTTGTTGTGTCATTATTTTGTGGTTCTGTAGCTAAGAATGCTTGAATCTTAGCTTCTTCTTCAGCTGTTAAAGCTGCTTGTGCATAAGTATTAATTGCACTTCTGTAAGTTAGAGTTGGTGTAACTAGTAACGCCAAACCTAACGCTGCTGTATTAATCACTCTCTTCTTAATTCTTTTCATATTGGTCTCCTTCGATTTATCTTGATATTTTGCGTGCTTTCGACTGGTACACAAACAAACCAGTACCTGTAATCACTGCAGTTCCTTATTCGATAAACCGGTTGCGTATCAAAACGACTCGAAATGCTAGGCTATTGTATCTGACATATCACTCATCGGCAATTCATATGCTCATATAATTTATTAATATAACTCAATATATATGTATACAATTGCATAATTATATATCTAATAGATGCTATACATAGTTCAAACATCCTACTAGATTTCTCAATAGGATTTATAATGAATATTTATTTAATTATGCCATTCTTTTTCTTTGTAATGAATGCTGCAGCACTTGCAATCATACCTGATACTAACATAGCGAAAGCAGTGAATAAGTTAGTATCACCTGTCTTTGGTGTTGCTGGAGCTGCGAGGAGCTGGAGCAGCTGGAGTTGTAGAGTGTGGCAGGTGAAGGTGTTACTGAGAGTGGCTGAAGCCTTCTTGTACACATAGAACTCTATCACCATTTGCTTCTAGTACGTGTTGTAACATATTCATAACCTGCAAATGTTTTCTTGTGGCTGTAAACCATACTTCTTATCAACTGGGGTTCCATCTGCTGCTACAACAGATGTACCATCCTCTGTTACAAAGTGTGTATAGTCAATACCTACACGAAGTACGCGGTTAGTAGCTGGTGAAGATGTAAAGTCTGTGACTGTCGCATCACCCCAAGGTTTTGATAACATATCACTTACAGCTGGATTAGTATCTACATTTGCAAGTAAATCAGCGTAAATAACATCTGATGTATATTGCTTGTATGTATCACCTGGTAAATCTTCACAAGGACTATACATAATATCGTATTTACCTGTCTTGCCACCAAGTACACCAGCAACGTCTTCTTCAACTTCACCTGTCTTTAAGGATTCGTCGATCTTAACAATTGTTTCTCATAAAGGAACCATCTCAGCAACTGTCGCATATAATGTCCAATATCCATTTCCAAATAGTGGAATCAAACTTGCATCTTCAATTTCAGCTTTGAATCTTGGATCTGATTCCTCAATAGGCAAATCAAATGTGTAACGGTTATACCATAATGTTTCCCATGGGCGATCACCATCAGGATTATTTACTGGAAACACTGCGTTCTTAACAGTGAATTCAGAGCCATCTGCTGTATCAGTTTAGAGTTACTTCCTTAGCATAAAAGGAATTTATCTTCATAACCTATAGGAGTTGGACTTCCATCACCCATCTTGAAAACATCATAGGCCTCAACACTTGCCCAATTCTTAATCTTTACTGTCTTTCCATTATTTGCATCACTAGACTCAATTGCATATTCATAGTCTTGATCAATATTAACCTTTGTACTACGAGACTGGAATAAAGAAGTATAGTTATTTACACCTGGGAATGTGTAACTTGATGGTTGAGTAACTGCTACCTTACCAATATTTGTTGTGTCATTATTTTGTGGTTGAGTAGCTAAGAACGCTTGAATCTTAGCTTCTTCATCTGCTGTTAAAGCTGCCTGCGCATATGTATGGATTGCACTTCTAGACGCTAGTGTTGGTGTCATCAATAGCGCAAGTCCTAAAGCTGCACTGCTTACAATCTTTCTCTTATTGGATGTCTTCATTTCTTCCCTCCTTCGACGCACACTTTTTCGTCGGTTTCCTTTACTCAAGCATTTTACAGCGATTCCATCTACATTTACTTTCTGTAGATTCCCTTGTAGTTTCCCAATCTTGAGTTATCTCTTTAATGATATCTAACAAATGTATAGGCTAGCAATCGATATGCCCACTCTAAATTATTAATCTTTTCTTAATATGTATTCTTTGTGATAGGTTTACATAACTTTGCTTCTTTTTGTATATAATAAGCCAAAATTACTATCCCTAATTATCATGAAAGTATGCTACTTATTCAAATTCATAAAATTTCATATAATTGTATCTTTTTACTGTAGATAAAAAGGTAGAAACAGTAAATTAACTTTCATCTACTATCTCTACCTTTTTGCATCATATTAAAGTGTTTTTACTTACAAATTATCTTGCAAACTTTTTCTTTTCAATCATTGTGATGATTGCTGCCATGAGTGAGATTGCCAAGATGCTTGCATATGCCATCGGATTAACGTGGTCTGCTGTCTTTGGTGTCTCCTTGGAGTTTGTAATTGTGAAGCCTGTTTGTGCATCACCTGTGATCTTCGTCTTATATCCAGGGATTAATACTTCATCAACTGTATATACGATTTCGCGTCCATTTTCATACTTGTCTAGATTAGCGAATGTATACTTCCACTGGTTAGCAGCTGTTAGTTGTACTGTATCAACCTTAACGCCATCCACGTATAGATTTACTGTAACGCTATCTGTTGCAGGTCCTACCCATACCTTCGTAACTGGGATATCTACCTTACCAGTGATCGTGTTTGTAACTGTAAAGCCTGTTGTAGATGTTCCCTCGATTGCTTTGATGTAACTTGGTATATCATATTCATCAACTGTATAAACAATCTCATGTCCATCTGCAGCGTACTTAGGTAGATTGCTAAATGTGTGCATCCAGTTATCAGTAGCGGTTAATACTGCACTTTCAACCTCTACTCCATCTGCTAGTAACTTGATTGTTACAGAATCTGTTGCAGGTCCTACCCAATTCTTTGTCACATCTACTGCTACCTTCTCAGTGTTTGTATTTGTGACTGTAAAGCCTGTAGCTACATCCCCAGTAACTGCAGAATCGTAGTTGGCGATTGGCTCTTCTGTAATTGTATAAACGATTTCTGTACCGTTATTATACTTATCAAGGTTAGCGAATACATGTACCCAGTTATTTGCAGCGTTAAGTGTTACAGAATCCTTTTCAACACCATCTGCGTAAAGTGTTACCTTTGCAGAAGAAGCTTCTGGTCCTACCCATACCTTAGTAACTGGAATGTTCACCTTACCAGTGATTGTATTTGTGATTGTAAAGCCGTTTGCTGCATCTCCTGAAATTGCCTTTGTGTAATCTGTAACAGGAGTCTCATCAACTGTATATACAATCTCATGTCCATCTGCAGCGTACTTAGGTAGATTACTGAATGTATGTGTCCAGTTATCTGCTGCTGTTAATGTAACAGTTTCTTTCTCTGTTCCATCTGCGAATAACTTGATTGTTACAGAAGCTGCTGGTGTTCCTACCCATGTCTTCGTAACATTTACAGATGTCTTTTCTGTATTTGTATTTGTGACTGTAAAGCCATTAGGCTGCATTACCTGTAACTACATGAATCATAGTTGGCGATTGGCTCTTCTGTAACTGTATAAACAATCTCTGTGCCGTTATTGTACTTATCTAAGTTTGTAAATGTATGTGCCCAACCATTTGCAGCGTTAAGTGTTACGGAATCCTTTTCAACGCCATCTGCGAATAGAGTTACCTTAGCAGAAAGACATGTGTCCACCCACACCTTTGTGACTGGTACAGATACTTTACCTGTGATTGTATTTGTAACTGTAAATCCTGTAGCTGCTGTTCCAGAAATACCCTTTGTATAATTTGGAATATCAACTTCATCTACTGTATATACAATCTCATGACCGTCTGTTGTATCAAACTTAGGAAGATTACTGAATGTATGTGTCCAGTTATCTGCAGCAGTTAATGTAACTGTTTCCTTCTCTGCACCATCAGCCAATAGTTTGATTATTTGCGGATGTTCCCTGCAGTACCTACCCGTATCTTTGTAACCAGGATATTGATTGTTTCAGTGTTTGTATTCTTAATAGTAAATCCAGTAGCTGCTGTTCCAGAAATATCTTTTGCATATCCAGCAACAGGTGTTTCATCAACTGTGTAAACAATCTCATGACCATCAGTCGCATACTTATCTAAGTTAGTGAATGTATGTGTCCAGTTATCAGCTGCTGTTAATGTAACAGTTTCTTTCTCCATTCCATCTGCGAATAACTTGATTTCATTGCTAAGAAGTCTTTGGTGTTCCCTACCCAAGTTTTCGTAACTTTGACAGTAGTCTTCTCTGTATTGGTATTTGTGATTGTAAAGCCTGTTGCCATATCACCACTGACTACACCATTATAGTTAGCGATAGCATCTTCGCTTTACAGGTGTACTTAATTTCAGTAGTTGTTCACGGTTTGCTACTTTCTCAAGTTTGTAAATGTATCTTCCCAGTTATTTGCAGCATTTAATGTAACTGTTTTACCTGTATCTACATCATCTGCATAAAGATGTACTGTAACAGCTGATCCTATAGGACCTACCCATTGTTTTGTGGCCTTAACAGAAATTTTGATTGGGTTGTCTTTAACAGTCTGAATCACATTTGTAGTGGAATTTACTGTTAATGTAAATTCTTCTGTGCTTAATTCATAACCGGCAGGAGCTGTCTTCTCTTTCACTTTATATGTACCAGCCACAAGAGCAGGTGATGTTACCGTACCATCTGCAGCCGTAGTAAGTTCAAACTTACTTCCATCTGGTTTTTGTAACTTCAAATACCGCATTTGCTAGAACAACAGTATTATCTTCCGCATCAACCTTAACTAGCTTAATCTTATTCGCTAAGATACCAACGCCTGTTCCACCAGCAGCTTCTTTTTTAAAGGAAACAAATTTTTCATCTACTTTATTGTTATTAGATGTAAGTTTAACATTATTTCTTAGATTGGTACCTGGAGTATAAGTTGTTCTATACTCTAGTTTATATTGTTCTCCATTTATGTTTCCTAGGTTGATTGTAAATGTTTGATCATTATTCGAGAATACAATCTTATCTGATAAATCAATTCTGACACGATTATTTTCATTTAAATCACTAGTGTAGTTTACACGATACAAGCGAAAGCTTTCTTTAACAAATTTTTCTGTTGTTCCTACTAGTGTATCTGTCACAACAGCATTTGGAAAGTTAGCTTTTTTGTAATTAATACGTACTCGCCACTCTGCTTCATTGATTGATGCCGCTGAAAAACTATACTTATGTAGTACTTCATTACTATTTCCTGTAGGGACCACCATCTACTTTAAATTGAAATGGTGTTGTTTTTCCCGCCAGCTTCTATATCAAAGTTATGATTTACTGTAACTTTATCTTTATTGAAATTGGCATTCATGCCCAAGGTTCCTTTAATATCGTATCTACCATTTACATAATTGGTAAATGTAACTTTAATCTCAGCACCGCCACCTGCTTTTGGGGTGACATGAGCATTTGCCATCACTGATCCATCTGGTGCAGTCAATGAGAAATTTAAATTCCCCGCATCATTTTTGATAAGGATATTATCAGGAAGCTTAACAATAAAATAATCCCTTCATTAATGGTCGCTCGCTTTTTGCTTTTGCCTTCCAATTCATTTCTATACGGAATTCATCACCAACCTGCATACTATTAACAGGATTCTCACTCGTTCTTGATGACTATGTTTTGTATTTCAAGGTCTACTTCTTTTCACTTCAGCATAGACATTATAAATTGACACCTTGAAATAACATCACAAGTGCCATCAGCATCGATAATACAAGTCTCATAATCTTCAGCATAATTCTTCCCCAAAAATCATCATTACCAAATATTCTTTACTTTTGCCTATTTCTTGTTTATTAAGTTTCCATAAAGCCCATGTCTTCAATAATTATACATTGTGGCTATCTTTTACTATTATATGGTTTTTAAATTTATCATTTTTGTATTTATAAAAATTAATAAATTATTAATAATTAGATCTTGTTGTTTTTTACAATGTATAAAAATTCGAAATTGTCTAAGTTATTCATATCAAAATAATAACGCATGTTTAAAACTACTTTAATCACGGTTGATAACTTTCTAAAAACCATCGATCTTTTTCTAAGAACAGATTCCTGCATCTACCTTGGATGATACAGTCACATAGCGTATCCCACAACCACCAACACAAGACTCTTTCCTAGAATGACTTAACACTTTATCAATCTTATACTCCCGCCCATCATTCCAGCATAGATAGAGAGGGCGTAGTTCTCCTGTTTTCCTTTGCATCACCACAACATCCACATATTTCTTATATAGCTGCATACCCCTCTCTCCTGTTATTTGTATTATATCGATTTGTGTTGCGTATTTCAATCATATACGCAACAATTATTAATTATTTATCTCTTAATTGCCGCAAATCTGTTATACTAATGCTGAGGTAATACAGATGACACTAAAAGAGATGATTCACCAATACAAAATAAAAACAGGATGTAGTGATTCTGAACTTGCACGTAGATGTAACGTTTCTCGTTCTACCGTTGCACGTTGGTCTAGTGGCGAAATTAAAAAAGTAAATGATGATACCGCTGAAATCCTTTCTCATTTACTTGGATATAATATTACTCCTATCCTAATGGGAATGGACACAACCATTCGTTTACCAATCCTTGGCTACGCAAAAGCAGGATATGACTTATTTGCAGAAGAAAATTATCTTGGCGAAGAAGAAACAACACTCAAAGAAAGAGAAAATGGTGATTACTACCTACGTATAACCGGTAACTCTATGTCTGGAATTGGTATTATGGATGGCTCACTTGTTTTAGTACGTCAATGTGACTCTATTGCCAGTGGTAAAATTGCCGTTGTCATGATTGATCAAGAAGTGACCGTGAAACGTGTTATCTACAAAAAAGGAATGATGATTCTAGAAGCTGCGAATCCAGATGTAGAGAGTCGTTATTTTACTCCACAGGAGATCAAAGAATTACCAGTTAAAATTATTGGACAAGTATTATCTTGTCGTACTAGTTTCTAAAATACTGAAAGGCCACATAGATATCTATGTGACCCTTTTCTTTATTCACTGACTGTTTCTTCTGTAACAGGTTCTGATGATTCTTTTTCTTCATACTTGAAGTCTGCAGAAATATCTTCACCCTTTACAACTCTTTGAATCTGCTCAGCAGTTAATGTTTCATATTCCATTAATGCATGTGCGATTGTTTCAAGTTCTGTCTTATGTGCTTCGATAATCTGTCTTGCCTTTGTATGGCATGTATTAATAATCTTACGTACTTCCTGATCAATTTCATACGCAACTTCACCAGAAACATTGTTTGGTTGATTATAATCTCTACCTAAGAATACATTCTCATTTCCTGCATTGTACTTAATAGGTCCAAGATCACTCATACCATAGAGAGTAACCATGTCTTTTGCGATATTTGTCGCATTTTGAATATCGTTACTTGCTCCTGTTGTAATATCATCAAAGAATAATTCTTCAGCTGTACGACCACCCATGTAGGAAGTGATTGTATCGAGCAAGTCATTCTTTGTATGCATCATCTTTTCTTCCTTCGGTGTCATGAGGTTATATCCACCTGCTTGACCACGAGGAATGATTGTAACTTTCTGTACAACCTGTGCATTCTCTAAGAATAAACCGATAATTGCGTGTCCACTTTCATGGTAAGCAACTAACTTCTTTGTCTTATCATCATATGTACGGCTAACCTTTGCAGGTCCCATCATGACACGGTCAATCGCTTCCATCAATCTGCTTCATGCCGATTTCATCTTTATTTTTCACGTACTGCTAAAATCGCAGACTTCATTTAATACGTTTTCAAGATCAGCACCAGAGAATCCTGGAGTACGCTTTGCTAAAAGCACCTAAATCTAAGTCCTTTACAAAACTTTCTTATTACGAGCATGTACATGTAGGATAGCTTCTCTTCCCTTACGGTCTGGAAGTGCAACTGTAATTTGACGGTCGAAACGTCCAGCACGTAATAATGCAGGGTCTAATACGTCAGGTCTATTTGTTGCCGCAATGACAACAACACCTGTATTTTTCTTCCATACCATCCATCTCAACAAGTAATTGGTTTCAGTGTCTGTTCACGTTCATCATGTCCCTACCACCAAAGCCAGCACCACGTTGACGACCTACCGCATCAATTTCATCGATGAAGATAATACATGGAGCTGTCTGTTGTGCCTTTCTTGAACATATCACGAACACGGCTTGCACCAACACCGACAAACATTTCAACGAAGTCAGAACCAGAAATACTGTAGAATGGAACATTTGCTTCACCAGCAACTGCCTTGGCAAGTAATGTCTTACCTGTACCTGGATGACCACTTAGTAAGATACCCTTAGGAATACGCGCACCCATCTTCTCAAACTTCTTAGGATATTTGAGGTAGTCGATGATTTCTGCCATTTCCTGCTTTTCTTCATCACAACCTGCTACATCATTAAAGCGAACACGAATCTTACCTTCTAACTTCGCTCTAGATTTTGAGAATTCAAATGCCTTCGCATTGGCACCGTTTGCGCCATTCATACGGTTTAACATCCAAACCGCAAATACCGCAAATAAGATAAATGGAATAATGGATGCCACTGTCTCTAAGAAGATATTGGATGCGTCCGCATCAACAATCGTCAACTTTGTGGAATCATTTCCAAGATTTTTAATTACCTGTCCAATTTCATCAGAAGTAGATGGAATTGTCGCAGTAAATGTTACTTTTTGTTTATCTTTTTCGTAAACACCCTTTACGACAGTCACATTTGTTCCAATTGAGACAGATACTTCTTCCACATTCTCTTTTTCAATTACATTCTGCAATTCATAATAACTGATACGCTCTGAAGAAGCGCCCATGTTTAAGCCTAATAAGCTTACAATCGCAAGAATGACTACAAGATATGGAAGAAAGTTCGCTAGTCTATTTCTCTGCATTTATTTACTCCTCATTACATTGATAACATTCGTCCTTCAATACACCAATATATGGAAGGCAACGATATCTCTGGTTGAAATCCATACCAAATCCAATAACGAATTCATTTGCGATTTCAAAACCAACATAGTCTGCTTTAATATCTACAACACGACGGCTAGGTTTATCTAATAGAGTAATAATCTTAACGCTATTAGCACCCTTGTGCATTAGTGTTTCACATACCGTCTGAATTGTTCTTCCTGTATCAACGATATCCTCTACAAGTAAGATATCTAGTCCTTTAACAGATGTATCTAGATCCTTCAAGATTCTGATGTCGCCAATTGATTCTGTACCTTCATAGCTGCTAACATCCATAAAATCATATTGAATGTCTAAATCGATGTGCTTGATTAACTCAGATAAAAAAGGAACGGATCCACGTAATAACGCAACAAGTAGTGGTTGTTTACCCGCATAATCTTTTGTAATCTTCGCACCTAACTCTTTCGAACGTGCACTAATTTGTTCTTCATTAACCAACACTTTCTTTATATCTTTTTCTGCCCACATGACAAATAGCTCCTTTGTAATATTAGTATTGTATCACATTCAAATTAGGCATTGTAGAGTAATGCTGCACATTACAGCCTAGTCCTGGCACTAGAATGATTTCTCCTAACGCATTTTCTACAACTGGCCAAGTTTGTCGTTGATATTGAGGGATGTGACGGTCAATAAAGAAAGCGATGAACTTCCTTGACCAAAAGCGCATTTGAATTTTTATCTCCTGCTTGAAACGAGCGAATCCGAATTGGAAAATCTGATTCTTGTAACGTTACCGCAAATACACGGGACTACCCTTCTTCTGTATAGAAATGGTCCTTACGAATATTTTGTAATTCTTCTAATGAGTAAAATACATAGTTGTATGGTTCTTCAGGAATATACTTCAAAAGATATGTTCCATCACTCACTAGCGAAAAACCATCCATTGGAATTATAAAGTCACCTGCATGCATGATTGTATCATCTATACCCTGTAAATGCTTTAACGAATAATGTGGTGTCACTTCCACAAACATTCTTAACATCGTTAGTCTATCATCTTGCGATAATGCGCGATACGTCTCAAGTAAAATCTTCTCCTTGCGTATATACGTTTTAACACGACATCTTCTTTCCTGCATAATCGCATTACGCTGTTTAATCTCACGTAGATATGCAGTTCTTTCAAATGTTGTCATCGGCTCAACAATCTCATGACGAATCTGATTTCGTGTATACTCATTACTCAAATTTGTCACATCGATATAATAGCGTAATTGATGTTCCTTACAGTATGTTACTAACTCTTCCTTTGTCATATGCAGTAAAGGTCGCTTAAACAATACACCATGCATTAATATTTCTTCACGTAAGCCATAATATTCTGGCACAATATTTTTACTTTCCTGCATGATATATGTTTCTAATAAATCATCTTGATGATGACCAATCAATACACCTTGATAGCCTTCACGTCTTACAATCTCTACAAAAAAGCGATAACGCAATTCCCGTGCTGCAGCTTCAAAGTTTCCAGTATATGTAAATGGATCATTGTGTACAAAAATCAGAATTCCTCTTTTCGCACAAAAACTGCGGATATAATTTTCTTCTTCATCCGCTTCTGGACGATGATGATAGTTCACATGTGCGACTGCACAATCAACACCAGCATCAATACACATTTGTAATATGCCATCGAATCTGGTCCAGACGATACCGCAACTAACCACTTTCCTTGTAGTTTTTCCATGCCAGTATAATAACATATCCCATCACTCTGTGCTGAACATCACTCTCAACATTCTTTTCTGTACTTCTTTAAACATAGGTGCTGTAACAGGAATATGCGCTTTAATATCAATCACTCTTGCAGTATTTATAAAGCGTATATCATTTAAAAATAAAACTGATGGTTTATTTAACCCACTTACTAAACCAATCTTCATAAGATGATATTTCCCCTGTGGATGATAGATAGAATCATAGGCTTTTTGATATGTCGCTTCATTTGAAGTCATCGGAACGACCAAAGCTTTCTTTGCACATACAGACACAACTAAACCAAAATGTTGATAACCCATTTCATTAAGGTAGGATTGGCCAAATTCGATATAACAAATATCACCCGGTTTTACACTGATACCAATATCCTTCCCCGATTGATAACGGGAACGTATCACCCAGTTTGCTTCAGATATCATACCCGCTTCAATATTGTGTGGTTGTATAATACGGTAGAGATCCTTGCGGTAGGACATGTAATGATGCCATAAATCATATTTTTGTGCCTTATCTTTCATATAATTGTTTCCCCCTTACTTCTATATTCAGAAGAAAACAATAAATTCCACATCATTTCTTAAAAGTTTATAGATATAACTACAAAAGACCAAATGCATATCCACAAATGGCGAAGTGATAGAATCAGTTATTATCTCAAGTCAAAATATAATTATGTTTCATTTTTCACAACTAAAACAATTGAATAAAACAAGGATTATTCCCAATTTATTTTTAGTTTCTTCTTTTCCTTTACACAGTCTGCTAAATATAAATTAATTAATGTTTGATAAGGAATTCCCGTATGCATCGACTCATTTTTAAAATAGTCAATCACAGATTTATTAATATTAATCGTAACTTGCCGTTTTAATTCCTTCACATATGGATTTTTAATCGCTTTTTCAAAATTAAACTCTTTTTCTAGATATTCATCTTTTTTTGTCATACTCAAATATCCTTTCGTAATTCCGCCTTTCTGTTAACGTTGCTTTTCGAGCCGATATGATTCTTATTATTTTCTCTTCTCTAATGCAGTGAACAACCAACAATATGTTTCCTAGTTCACTACTTCCTAAGATACGAAATCTGTCTTCATCATTTGAATGCAAATTATCATATTCTAACAATGCATTTTCATCATAAAACACTGTCATCGCTTCTTCAAATGTCACATCATGTTTAGATTGGTTAATTTTACTTTTATATTGATCCCATTCAAACGAATACATCAAGATACCACTTACATCTATATGATAATTATATTATAATTATCATATATTTCAATATTTTTTTAATTAAATTGGCATTAATTATATATGAGAGCAGGCAACCACAAATTATTGTGATTGCCTGTTTACTTTATCCAAAATGGAAAAAACTTAATATGAATGAACCTGCTAGATATGCGATAGCCATCACTAGGATGAAATAGAGCACCTGTGCTTGATTCACCTTATTTTTTTGCGCAATAGCTTTTCGTAATTGATTGCGTCCATCGCAAACCAAGTCACAATGAACATCAACAGATACACAATAGAACGCAAGATAAAATGCAGATTGGACATGACTTACTTTGTACCGAAGATACGGTCGCCAGCATCTCCTAATCCAGGTACGATATAGCCATGCTCATTGAGATGATCATCTAATGCGGCGATATATACGTCTACATCTGGATGGCTCTTTTGAATTACCTTAACACCTTCTGGTGCAGCTACTAAGCATACTAGCTTAATATTCTTTGCGCCACGCTTCTTGATTTGCGCAATCGCATCCTTTGCACTACCACCAGTCGCCAACATTGGGTCAACAATCATAACGATAGCGTCTTCCAAGTGGCTTGGAAACTTTGCAAAATATTCTACAGGTTCCAAAGTTGTCTCATCACGGTACATACCGATGAAACCTACCTTAGCTGTAGGAACTAAACGTCTAATACCATCTAATAAACCAATGCCTGCACGCAAGATTGGAACGATGACTACTTCTTTACTTAATTCATAACCAGTACACTTCGCAACCGGTGTTTCAATTTCAATTGGATTTGTTGGTAAATCACGGCATACTTCATATGCCATTAGCTCTGCAATCTCGTCAAGATTCTCACGGAAATCCTTCGTTCCGCACTCTTTACGGCGCATTTGTGTCAACTTATGTGTAATTAGGGGATGATTCAATACTTCTAACATTATCTTCTTTCCTCCATATTTCCTGTTCTAAATGATATAAGAAGATACCCATACATGCAAGGATATCACGTTGTTATTTCATCAATTTTTCTGTAATATCCTGCATGGTGATTGGACCTGGTCGCAAAATAACCAACTCTTCTTTTGTACAATCCACGATAGTACTCGCTTCACCAAAGGAGACATCACCTTCTAACATTCCATCCAAATCTGGACAACTCTTTTCAATCTCATCTAGTGATGTACAAGTTGGTTCTCCTGATTGATTCGCACTTGTCATAAAGATTGGTCTTCCTAAACCCTTTAATAATCTTGGCAAGTGTAGTAGATGTTGCCATACGAATCGCAATCGTATCTAGGTTTTCTTGAGATAGATTCACTCCATCTTTCCGCTTGAGGATAACTGTGATTGGTCCTGGCATAAAGCCTTCAATCACTTTCTTAGCTCTTTCATCAACTTCTGCAATCTCTTGAATCTGTTCAAGATCTGCACACATCACTGGAAATGCCTTTGTTAGAGGGCGATGCTTCACATTTCTTAGATTTTCTTCTGCTTGATGACTAGAAACCTGTGAACAAACTCCATACACCGTATCGGTTGGTACACTAATGACGCCATCATTTTTTAGTATCTCAATGATTTCTTGAATCTCTTCTGCTTTAAAACGACGCATATACTTCCTCTTTTCTACTTTTATCTCTATGCCTTATAATTATAGCGCGAAATATGGAGGGTATCAGATGATTCGATTCGATAGTGACTATACTGAGGGTTGTATTCCTGAAATTTTAGCAGCCTTAACAAATACAAATGACGAACAAACAATCGGTTATGGCAAAGATAGCCATTGTCAAAATGCCGCAAATCTTATCAAACATACAATTAAACGTGAAGATGCGGATATCCACTTCATGGTTGGTGGTACCCAAACCAATATCGCTGTCATTACAGCCATCTTAAAACACCACCAAGGCGCAATCTGTGCAGAAAGTGGGCATATTAACGCACATGAAACAGGTGCACTTGAATCCGTAGGACATAAATGTCTAACACTACCTACATCTAACGGCAAGATCACATCCAAACAAGTGGATACACTGATTCATAACCACTACAACGATGCTAGTGCAGAACACACTGTACAACCAGGTATCGTATACATTTCCTTCCCTACTGAAAGTGGTACCCTATACAGCAAACAAGAACTTAAGGATTTATACAACATTTGCCAAAAGCATAACATCCCACTCTTCATCGATGGCGCAAGACTAGGATATGGTCTTATGGCCAAGAAGAATGATGTGACCTTTGAAGATATCGCAAATCTATGCGATATATTCTACATCGGTGGCACAAAAGTTGGTGCTCTATTTGGAGAATGCATCGTCATTCTTAGTGGCCTATACAAAAAAGACTTCCGCTACTCCATCAAGCAACACGGCGGAATGCTAGCCAAAGGTAGAATGCTCGGTATTCAATTCGAAGAACTCTTTCAAAGAGAACCGCTATCTTACAATCTCAAAACACGCTATTGATATGGCAGATTTACTTGCAGAAGGATTTCTATCAAAAGGATATCGTTTTTATTTCCCTGTCGAAACCAACCAACTATTTCCAATTTTCGAAAACACAAAGCTAGAAGAACTTTCAAAAGAATTCACCTTTACCTCTTGGGTAACAATTGATGAAACACACACTGCTGTTCGCTTTGTGACATCCTTTGCGACAAAGCGCGAAAACGTTGAATACTTACTAACTAAAATATAGTTGCGATTACGCAACTATATTTTCTTTATTCATGAATTGAAATGACTGTACCATCATTCTTTCCAGATACTATTTTCGTGTACTAAGCCTCTTACACAAGATGTTGGATACACACGAGAGTTTCTACCAATCACAGTGCCTGGGTTAAGCACAGAATTACATCCTACCTCAACATAATCTCCAAGCATTGCCCAAACTTCTTAAGACCCGTATCAATTCGATGACCATCTTCACGAATTGTTACAGGACGCTTATCGCTCTTCACATTTGATGTGACTGAGCCTGCACCCATATGGGAATAATATCCTAAGATAGAATCTCCTACATAGTTATAGTGCGGTGTTTGAACATGGTCAAATAGAATCACATTCTTTAACTCACAACTATTTCCAACCACACAATCTGCACCAACTAACGCCGCAGATCTGATAAATGCACAATGACGTACCTCTGTACGCGGTCCAATAATGCATGGTGCACCAATATAGGCCGATGGAAATACAGTCGCTGTCTTATGAATCCAAACATGTTCAGATACTTCAGTGTATTCTTCCTTGTCTAATCCTTCACCTAACTTTAAAATGAGGTCCTTAATTCCAGAAAGAGCTTCCCATGGATATGTAAACTGTGATAAATACTCTTTCGCAGCTGTGTGTTCTAAATCATACATCTCATTAATACGGTACATAAATCCTCCTAGTTTGTGGAATTATCATATATTCCCTCAGGTAGTGTTTCCTGGGAAATGATTTCATCATTCATAATCTTATCAATCTCAGCCTTAATGAAATCAACCTGATTTTGATATAAGTAAACTACTGATAATAGTTGATCCGGTGCAGATGCACAGTAATCACTACCCGTATCACCATCAAGATGATACTTTACAATATTCCATTGGATATTCTGGTCTAACTGTTTCTTACATAAAGCATAAATAGAATCTGTAGAAACATTGGTTAAGAATTTACCTTGTAAGGCCCCAGAATATTATTAATCGAACTAATCAACTCAGGACTTAATAGCTTATGAATAATCGCAGATAACACAATTTGTTGGTGAAGGTTACGGTCAAAGTCACCGTTTGGCAAACTATAACGTTCACGAACATACTCTAATGCTAGTTCTCCATCAAGATGTAATGTTCCCTGAGGATATGTGCGTCCTGTAAATGTCGCAGTAAATTCAAATGGATTATCAATATCAACACCATTAATTGAGTTGATAATATCTTCAAATGTTGTGAAGTTTACTAACATGTAGTAATTCACATCTGTACCAAGTAAGTTACTAACACCCTTTAATGTATTTTGAATACCACTTAATCCTAGATGAGTTAACTTATCCTTCGAGTTTTGATATGCCGGATTTTGAATATAAGCATCACGTGGTAAGTTGGAAATCAGAATCTGATGTGTATTCGGATTCACTGTTACCGCAATATCAACGTCCGTTCTACCCTCTAAGCTTAAATCACCCGGTTGGTCATTACCCGCAATGAAGATTGTAAATGGTGTGTTCGCAAGATTGGTCTTATCTTCTGTTACTTGTGTCGTTTCCACCTTGCGGAAATAACTACCAATCAGCTTTGTGTCTGTCTTAAAGTTCTTAAATTCATCTGTCTCTAAAACAGTTGATAAATAGGAATCACTTAAGAGTAAAACATCACCTTGATTTGTATATAGGTTCTTTACAGCAGATTGCACAGAACTACTATTCACTGTCTTCAGATTATCATTCTTTAAATCCGCACTTAACTGTTCTAGTGCGTAGTTCTGATTATTTCCATCTACACCAATTGCTGTAATAAATGTTGCATTCTGATATTCCGCTTCATACTCTACTTTCTTTGTATTCAGAGTTAGCGAATATATCTTTATATTTTGCTTTATACGCATCTGTCATAACATAGATGCCAATTCTGACTTCATTACCCAAAACAGAGGAGAAAATATTGCTGAAACGATCTGTATAGTACGGTAGTGCAATATTAACGATAACAAGTGCTACCGCAAGCACTGTATTGATTCCCTGCGCAAAAATATTACTAGGTCTTACCTTAGATGTTAACAAAAATGTTAACCAATCGATTACCACAAGTACGAGTACAACGATAAATTTCCACTTTGTTGGAAACATCGGCATACGCCAGAATGTAATCGCAAATACAATACTCGCAAGGAAAAGAATCAGCCATAAAAATCTAGCACTGATATATCTCTTCTTACGCTTTTTCTTTCGAATTACTCTGTTTGGATTTTGTTCGGTCATAGATCATTTCCTTGTTTATGAAACTTTTACCAGTTTTCCAACTAATACATATCTTCCATCTTCAACATCATGGGAACATGTTGATAACATTACAATTTGATCTTCTGCTGTGATTTAGTTTACATCACTCTTAAATGTTGATGCAGAAACAAAAGCGATCAACATAACTTAAAAGAAATTCACTATCACTGCCAAAAGTCACTTACTGTACATAGTTTCCTGTACCCGTTGTAGAATATCCTGCAACCGGATAAATCTTATATGTACCATTTGGTGTTTGGAAAACCATTTCCTTATGACTATCATAGTAAGATTGATCTTTATACTTCTCAATATCCGCAAACATTGAATCATTTAACATATGGTGACCATAAATGACTGTATTCTTATGTGTAAAGTCTCTGCCATTGTTATAGTCAATAAATACCGTTCCGCTTAGATTGTATGTACCATCAAATAAGTGGTCTAAGTAATAACTATTTCCAAACTTATTTTCATCTGTACTAGCACCAAACACAACCGGATAGTCCACATTGGAGTTTGGAAGTGTAATCCAACCTGCACAGTCTGGGTTTTGAGATAACAACTTTTGGAAATCTAATGTAGAAGTTGTATCATCTTTATCCGTGTCCTTCTTCGTTGTAACGGCATCTTTACGTAAGTTATCATACGCATTTCCTGCTTGGTTATAACTTGCTAGACCTTTATATAACTGGTAGCCAGAAAAAATCGCAACACCTAAACACACAACCATGATGATATCAAGTACAATTCTTCCCTCTAGATAATTTCTTTTTATTCTTTTTCTTTCATACTAACCTCTGCAATATTTTACAGTCGATTGACTGAGTGTGCACAGCATTCATAAATGCACGCAACTATGTAATAATAATACCATGTTAGAGCGTAGACATCGTAGATATGCTTCGAATTGACTTAGAAAAACCCATCATTTCACATGTTTTGACACAATCTGAAATGGTAGAATTCTCCTCAAAGCATACTACCACACAGAAAAAACAATACTTTGCAGGACGCTTTGCGGCGAAAAGAAGCTATCTTCAAGGCAACCCAGGATAAAGACTACTTACAGTACAGTATTCTAAATGATGAAAGTGGAAACCTTACATCAAAGACCATCCTGAACTTGAAGTAAGTATCTCTCATGACACAAACATTGCGATTGCGATTGTACAAAGTATTTCAAATACATAAATAAATTCATTTTTAAAAGGTTCTCTTTTGTAAGAGAACCTTTCTATCATTCCTGATCTTTTGGTATTTTTCGATATATCAAATATGACACAACAAGCAATACTAGTATTACTAAAACTAGAATTGTGAATAATGCACTGATATCTTCGGAATATTCATATTTATATCGGCTGAAGTAAAACTTAATATACAGTTGTATCGTGATAGCCATCAGACTAAAGCAGCTAACATCACGCATTGGAACAATAACATCTTTTTCTCATAAACCTCCTTTTATGAGATTAGAAATACGCGAAAAGATAAATGATAGCAGTGTAATGATAGTTGAACACAATAGTTGAATATCTACTTTTAGTATACTCCCAACAAAATAGAAAAACATTCTCTATCTGTCATTTAAATAGAGAATGTCTATTGATTAATTTTGAATTGTATTGATTGGATAAGATTCTTGCATTTCTCTTGCGACAATGTATTCATTCTCTGCTGTACGCAATAGAATTAACGGCATCGTACGACTTAAGAATAAGTGAATCCCTTCTGTAACGGAGTATGCACCACAATTGTTAAAGGCTAAATAATCACCCTCATGCAAACCTTGTAACGTTACATCTCTTACAAGCACATCTGCAGTTGTACAAAGACTACCACATAGACACCAATTCTTTTCTGTACGCTCATCACATGCATGCAAGTGTTGAATGTGTGGTACTTTCATACCCATCATTTGACCATAATAGTTTAGATGATTCATACCACCATCTACGATGCAGTAATTCACACCTTCATTGGACTTACAATCCATTGCACGGGTTAAGTATGTTCCACAGAATGTGGAATAGAATCTACCCATTTCAATTGTTAAATCAACAACCTCAGATAGTTCTTTTAGCTTTGCATGGATGTTCTCAAGAGGTTTTAATGTATCACTGAAATCATCGCCTTCGAATAATGGTACAGATAAACCTGGTCCATATTCAATCTGTTCTACTTTACGATTGAACGTTGTTTGAATCTCTTTGATTAATTCTAACAACATATCCAACTCTTTGATTTGCTTGTCGTTCTTCTTACGTTGTGTGCCCGCGAAGTAGTGAATGCCTTTTACAATAACAGTTGGATACTTTTCTTCATTTGCATAGATAGAGAATAAGTCTTCCTTGGACATACCAAATTGACTACCTGCATTTAAACGAGGTAGAATCTCAACTTTCTTTTGGTACTTCCCAGCAACTTCGTTTACGATATCCATATGCAATAGAGATTCTGCTGTGTAGTGAATCACTCCATATTCCATCGCATCTGTAACATCCACTTCTGTCTTATTAACGCCTGAGTATAGAATCTTTGTTGGTTCTACACGCAGGCTTTTTACAGATGGATAGCTCACCTGGACTACACTTCTAGATTTATCCGTGATTTCTGCCATCGTCGGAATCAAGAATGGATTTGCCTTGATGGAATAACATAGACGATATGCACCACCTACGATTTCTCTCATCTTTGAAACACGATATTTTACTGCTTCTAAAGTCAAAAGATAAAAGCAAAGGTGTTTGATAATGTTCTGCTGATATACTTTAGTTCTTTTTCTTGCATTATTCGATTCCTTCCATCTTCTTTAATACAGCACGGTCAATCTTACCGTTCTTTGTCATTGGCATTTCATCCAAGTGTACTAACTTGTTAGGCACCATGTAGCTTGGCATTACAACCTTTAATTCATTATGTAATTCCTTTTGATCACGCTCACCTAACCAGAATAAGTAGATACGTTTCTTGTTGTGGTCATAGATTGCACATGCACGCACAACACCACTACGTCCTTGCACTAAACTTTCAATTTCACCTAACTCAATGCGATGTCCTAGGTGCTTGATTTGGAAGTCTTTGCGTCCAATATAAACTAGTTCTCCTTGCTCGTTATATTTTGCAAGATCACCTGTACGATACATGCGTTCATAGTACACAGTATTTAATGGATTCTGTACGAATACAGCTGCTGTCTTTTCGCCGTCATGATAATAACCTAACGCTAGACATGCCCCCGCTACACAGATTTCTCCACTTTCATTTGGGGTATCCACCAATTTATTTTCATCAGATAGTAAGAATACCTTTCTCATTATCAAATGCTGAACCAATTGGAATGATTTCATCTGCCTTATATTCACGATTTTCTAAACGATAGTATGTACAGTTACATGTAATTTCAGTAGGTCCATATAGATTGATAAACTCTGCCTTTGGACAATTCTTCATCCAGATATTTAAATGCTTAATTGGCATGACCTCACCACTGAACATGACTAAACGAATCGTCTCAGGATTACGATAGCCAAATCCATTCATAATGGACACAAAGCACATTGCACTAACAGCCCATGTTAGTACTAGTCACCTGATGATCACATAAGAAATCCATCAGATGTGTTGGATTACTGAAAAATTCACGTGGAATCAGTTCTACTCTAGCACCAACATAGATACTGCTATAAATATCTTTCACTGACACATCAAAATCAAATGGTGCTTGGTTAGCAATACGATCATCCGCACAAATTCCAGATACCTTTACAAATTCTGGAATAAAATCGATGACAGATCCATGTCCAACAACAACACCCTTTGGTACACCAGTGGAACCACTCGTAAAGTTTACGTAGAGAGGATCTGTGCTAGCTGCCTGTTTACGAATCCCTGCAAGCATGTTTTCATCAATAATGCCTTCACGGATAATATCTTCAACCTTCACAATATTAGCAGTAGACCCTAATTTTTCGCGTGCTTCTTCATAGAAACGTTCATTACTCAAGATAACATTTGGACTTAATACTTCTAAAATCTTTTCAATACGTCCAATTGGCTGTCTTGTGTCAATCAGTGAATAGAATCCACCCGCATAGACAGCACCATACATCGCCGCAAGTGTAGTGTTACTCTTTTCCATATACATCGCAACCGCTTGACGAGGTTGGATATATGTCGCAAGTGTTGTACCAAGAATCTTGGCATCTTTCACTAACTCTGCATATGTCATTTCTGCGGTTTCATCTGCGACCGCAATCTTATTTGGATGTTTTAGACAAGAGGCTTCTAGCCACTCAAGAATATTTTTTGTCATAGTTTAAACTCCTAGCATATCTATTTTACTATGCTCATCCATTTTTGGATGTTAAATTTATCTGAAAAGATAAAAATGGAGGAATCCTCCATTTTTAACAATTAAAATATACAAACAACATACGGTCTTTGCCGTTCATATCTTTAAGGATTTCATAACGAGCTTCTGGTAACATCTCTTCTACTAGTTTACTCATACGCTCACGCTGATCCCATCCCATTTCAAAAGCCATAAATGCTTTCTCGTTGAGAACTTTCTTACAATCCTGAAAAATCATACGATAGAACTTTAGTCCATCCTCACCACCAAATAAGGCTACATGAGGTTCAAAGTCCACAACAGAGGTTTCCATCTGTTCATCCTGCTGGTATGTATGGAGGATTGGAAATGAGTACATCCAAATGACGGTTTGCGTCAATTAACGGTTGTAACATATCTCCTGCAGTAAAGTCGATTACGACTTCGTTATTTTCTGCGTTCTTCCGTGCAGTGACTAAAGCTTCTTCACTAATATCTGTTGCGTGCATCTTACGACTTTTCTTCTTTTGCGACTGTAATCGTAATGGCACTCAGAACCAGTTCCCAACATCTGCACATTCGACAGCTTCCTTTGTTGGGAAAATTTCATCAATACGAGATAAAATAATGCACAGAGTTCTTCCGTTTCACAGCGTGGAATTAATACATCTTCATTGACAATCATCTTATATCCATAGAACCATGAATAACCTAATACATGCGCCATTGGTTCCTGTTTTAAGATTCTTTCCATGCCTGCATGGAATTCACTTGCGAGCGCTTCTGGCATCTCATCATCGATATGCATAAACAAATCATAGCGTTCACGTCGAGAGATTTCTAAAAGATATGCCATGACAGTTTCCGCAGGAATATCATTTTTTAGACACTCTTTTTCGTATTGCTTAATTGTTTTCGCAAATGTACTCACACTGCTGTCTCCTCGAGTTTTCTCTTTTCTTCTTCTGCTAATAAGCCCTCAATAACACCATCCAGTTTACCTTCCATGATGCGGTCTAACTGTGTAATTGTTAAACCAATACGGTGGTCTGTTACACGGTTTTGTGGATAGTTATATGTTCTAATCTTTTCTGAACGATCACCAGTACCAATCTTAGCACGACGAATCTTACCAGCTTCCTCTTCCTGAATACGCTTGAGTTCTTCATATACACGTGCACGAATTAAGCGCATCGCTGTCTCACGGTTTTCAATCTGTGAACGTCCATCTTGGCAGTTTACTGTAATACCTGTTGGAACGTGCACGATACGTACGGCAGAGTCTGTCTTATTAATATGCTGTCCACCAGCACCAGAAGCACGGTGTGTTTCGATTGTTAAGTCCTTTGGATCGATTTCAATATCTGTATCTTCCGCTTCAGGTTGGCATAGTACAGTTGCGGTAGAAGTATGAATACGTCCCTGTGTTTCTGTCTTTGGTACACGCTGCTCACGGTGTACACCTAGATTCAAACTTTAATTCCCTTGTACATCTGTTCCCTTAACAGAAGATAATCTGCGTATATCCACCTGCTTCACTGATAGAGCTTTCAGAACTCTGTACCTTCCAGCCCTTGCTTTCTGCATACTTACTATACATACGATATAAGTCGCCAGCGAAGATATTACCTTCATCTCCACCTGCACCACCACGGATTTCCATAATAACATCATGGTCATCATCTGGATCACGTGGTACAAGTAAGTGCTGAATTCTTTCTAACAAGGCTTCACGTTCTGGTTCACACTCATCTTTTTCCATACGTGCCATCTCTTTGAGTTCAGGATCATTCTCCTTTAACATCTCATCTGCTTGCGCAATACGAGAGTCTAACTCTAGAAGTTGGTGGTACGCTTCAACAGGTTGTGTAAGTCTTGCCTGTTCCTTTGATAATTTTGTAAGGAGCTTAGAATCTGACATAACTTTGTCATCCATAAGCTTCTCTACGATTTCTTTATATTGTTTTTCTATTTCACTTAATTTTGTTCTTACTGCGTCCATAGTATTCTCCACATATTTTCCATAACAACTTTAACATAGTTTAGATTCTTTGTATTCAAAGAAAAAGGTCCGGAATTATACCGGACCGGCTTTATTTCATACCGTACTTCTTATTGAACTTCTCGATACGTCCTTGAGCCTGTGCGAATCTCTGACGTCCAGTATAGAATGGATGGCAGTTTGAGCATGTATCTACTTTAATTTCAGATAATACAGAACCTGTTTCGAATTCTGCACCACAGCTTGTGCATACTACCTTCGCCTTGTGATAAGTTGGATGAATATCTTTTTTCATTTTTATCTCCCTTCTGCCTTAAGCCTCTGATTGGCTTAAAGAAAGTGCTAAATTGCCTATTTATACTACCATAACAATTTTTTTCGTGCAATCTTTTTATTCAATAGTTTCACGACAAATTACTGCACCAAGATTTTTTAACTTCTGGTCAATTTCAGCGTAACCACGATCGATGTGATATACATCATGGATTTCTGTGACACCTTCTGCTAATAGACCCGCCACTAACATCGCTGCACCACAACGTAAATCCGTCGCAACAACCTTGGTTCCAAATAAAGAACTTGGGCCTTTGATACTAGCAGAACCTGTTGATACTTCGATATCTGCACCCATACGTTGTAATTCTCCACAGTGCTTACAGCGCTCTATGTAGATTGTCTCTACAACCTTGGATTCACCATGTGCTTGTGTCATCAGTGTTGTAAGTGGTTGTTGTAAGTCCGTCGCAAAACCAGGGTATGGTCTTGTGGTAACATCCGTCGCAACCAGTTTATCTGTATGACGAATCGTAATACGATCTACATCAATATCCATATCAACACCCATTTCCTGTAACTTAGAAGTTAAGGCATCTAAGTGTTGCGGGATGATATTCTTGATCACCATCTTTTTAGCACAAGCAGCCGCAATCACTAAGAATGTTCCTGCTTCGATACGGTCCGGGATAATTTCATGGAAACAGCCCATCAATTGATCAACACCATCAATTGTGATGACATTTGTACCTGCGCCACGAATATGTGCACCCATCTTGTTTAATAATGTCGCAACATCGATGATTTCTGGTTCCTTCGCTGCATTTTCAATCGTTGTACGACCCTTTGCGTATACAGCAGCCATCATAATGTTGATAGTTGCGCCAACACTTGCGATATCTAAGAAGATTTTCGCACCCTTTAATTCCTTGGCTTCGATTGTATAACAAGCCTTATCATATGTTACTTTAGCACCTAAGGCTTCAAAACCCTTTAGATGTAAGTCGATTGGTCTTTGGGCCTAGCAACATCCACCAGAGCATCTTCACATACACGACCAAATCTACCTAACAACGCACCCATGAAGTAGTAAGATGCACGAAGCTTTGTGACTGCGTCATCTACCAAGTCAATGTTTTGGATATTTGTAGGATCGATAATCAAATGATCAGAAGAGCGTGCTTCTACTTGAACACCTAATAAATTTAGAATCTTTGTTAGAGATTCAACGTCCGCAATCTGCGGTACCCCAACAATTGTGACTGGTCCATGGGCCAGTACGGTAGCAGGAATCAGTGCTACTGTCGCATTCTTTGCACTAGAGATTGTGACTTCTCCCTCTAGCGTATGTCCACCTTCAATTTTAATTACTTCCTGCATATTTATTTTCCTTTCTGATCAGCTCTGTCAGCTCGTGTATATCCTTTACAAGTATATCTGCTTTTGATTGATCCTGGTAGAAGCTGATCATCAATTCTCGCAACAGTTCTTATTCAGCTGAGATACTGCCCTGTATCCCTGCTTTACTATCTTCGTCATACCATGCACTCTTCTTTGCGTACTTGTAGTGCCTCTTGGCTAATAAATAGATATCTGGATATGGTTTTGAACGTTTGCAGTTTTCTCCACTTTCAATAAAGTCGAAGTATTCCAAGATCCCCATCTCTTTTAGACTTGTGACAATCAAGTCATACGAGGATGCCGAACATACCGCTAACTTTAAACCCATCTCTTTCATCTGTTGTAATGCCTGCATGGTATCAGCGAAAACATAATTCTTTAAAATGAATTGGATGTTCCACATTGAAAGTATCTTTCGTTATTTTTCACGAATTACATCAAGAGGAACCTTACCGTCCAACATGTCATACAAACATCTCATATGTTTTCTGCATCGTTGTACCGATGATTTGATAGATATTCTCTACAGGACCTTCGTAACCATACGCACGCATCTGTGCAACTGTCCCCTGCATATAATAGTATTCACTATCGTAAAGAATACCATCCATGTCAAACAATACCGCTTTTATCATATACAGCATTTTACATGAATTTTCGTATCCATTCTAGATGTATGCAAAGTTTGCGTCATCATTATACAACGAGATATGAGAGGCTCATGTGAGCCTCTATATCACTCAATTTGTAATTAAAGCTTTGTCATGTCGGAACCAGATTGGTTAACCATTTCGATTACCTTAGCAACGATTGCGTCTGAACCTGGCTTGAGTAACTTACGTGGGTCAAAGCCCTTACCGCTAATGTCCTTGCCAGCTTCGATGTATTCACGAGTTGCCTTAGCAAATACAAGCTGTAAGTCTGTATTTACGTTGATCTTAGATACACCCATTGTGATAGCCTTGTGTACTTGGTCAAATGGGATACCAGAACCACCATGTAATACTAATGGCTTACCATTTACAGCAGCATCGATTTCTGCTAATCTTTCTAAATTCAATCCTGTCCAGTCTTCTGGATATACACCATGGATGTTACCGATACCTGCAGCTAAGAAATCAACACCTAATGAAGCGATTTCTGCGCATTCCTTTGGATCAGCTAATTCACCGTTAGATGTAACGCCATCCTCTGTACCACCGATACCACCAACTTCACATTCTACAGATACACCCTGTGAATGAGCTAACTTGATGATTTCCTTTGACTTCTCTAAGTTCTCTGCGAAATCATAGTGAGAACCGTCGAACATTACAGATGTGAAACCTGCTTCGATGCAAGCCTTAGCACCTTCAAATGTTCCGTGATCCAAGTGTAAAGCAACTGGAACTGTAATGCCCATATGGTCATGAATGTTCTTAACCATATCTACACACTGCTTGAAGCCACACATATACTTCGCTGCACCTTCAGAAACCTGAAGAATGACAGGAGAGTTAGCCTGTTGGCAAGCAGCTAAGATAGCCTTTGTCCATTCCATGTTATTGATGTTGAAAGCACCAATTGCATAATGACCTTCATGAGCCTTTTTCAATCATTTCTTTTTGCTGAAAGCTAATACCATGAGATATTCCTCCTTATTTAGCGTTTTCATATTAAACTATTTCTGAATATTTTTAAAAGTAGCATGATTAAAAAGGCTATTTTTAGCCTTTTCTAATTAATTATCGAGATGCGTCATCGCCCTTAGGTAAATCTAGGCCAGCAACTTCAATTACTTCCTCTAATTCATCATCCTCTAGTTCGATTTCAGAAGTATCGATATGAACCTCTTCAAACTTACGACGGTTACGTAAATCCCACTTGTTATTCTCTAGTGAAGCAAATCTATTATCCAACATTAGGTCACTATAGAACTGTGCTTTTTACGTCTGATTTTATCTTCTGGAATATCCATTGTCTTTACAATTTCATCCCAAATCTTCGAGAAATCTACTTCTCTCTCTTTTTGAGCCAGTGTAGGCTACATCCGTCATAGTCTCATTGTTAACCATTGTAAATCTCCTTTATACAAATGCATGATATGCTTGCTTCGCCATGGCACTATACCCCAAGTTACAAATAAAGTCAAATATTTTTTTCTGGTGTCAATTCCCAGCATAATTTCTGGTGAAGTACGACCTCTCGATTGGATAGTAGCTGGTACTCAACAACCAGTAATCATCGCACTCTTTCTGCATGACACAGCCTTGTCTGCATGTACATTTTGCCATACTGCGAGTCTACAACCTTTCGCCATCTTTGTCGATCAAAGATGTAATTCTTGTATGAACATCTGCTTTTCGCTCAGAAATCATAATCATCACCCAGTAAACCTGATGAGATCATTTCTTTCCTTCGCGATAGCGTAATGTATTTCCATCATATAAAGCATTTGTTTCCAATAAGTTTGCTTCTTGTCCTCCAACAAATCATAGTTGTATTAGTTTGACTGTTATACGCATATTCACCTTCCGTGAATGATTATATGCAAAGTAATTCTCCTGTCAACCTTTCCGCCCAACACTTCCATAGTAATTTATGGAAGTAATTTTTGATAAATTATTCGTTGTAAGCGATAAGATATAGTGTTTTTGCCAAAATCCACTTACAGTAAGCGGAAGTGTCATTATCACTTTTTCTTCGCATGTTCACATTTTTATAAAAGACCTACTCTATACGTCTTGCCCATTTCGACATCAAATTCAAACTCAATATCTGTTGCGTAGTAATTTTTGTGTTTTACTACAATGCCATTCTCTGTCATTTGAAAACTACCTACAAAGGTATGATGACCTGGTTCTAACGCTATAATTGTATCTAGCATTTGCCCCTTGATTGGATGATATATAGCCGCATCTTGACCATCAATTGCTGAAACATCTCCATGGAAATGTACAATAGCTTTCGTTGTACTTGCCGCAACAAGTTCTGCTTCTGCGTTCTTCCGCTTCATTTGAAGTGTGATAAATACCACAAATGCAATAGCCCATACAACAAGTATCCCCGCCACCATAAATATTGGATTCATATTTTACCTCACATCTGCTCTCGATTGAGCATTTTTCTTAAACACTATACATGTGCTTTTCGTTATGTCCTGTACACAACAGTATGTATATATATTATGATTTCAACCAATCAAACTATAATTTTCCTGGCAGCTGAAAGTAACATTAGCTTTGCGAAATGCTGTCATCGCATAAATGTGGTCCTACAAACTACGAGCAATGGTAAAATATATGGCAAACTTTCAAGTAGGCTACCATGTACCGCTTACTTGGAGCCACCATTAAAATCGTATTAATAGCTCTCTGCTGTATGATTGAGTAGATTATATAGAGCAGAGTTTGTATCTGCACTGGAAAGTATAACGAAAACGACCACAAAGAAAAGCGTTAGCCATAGCCCAACCAAGAAAATAATATACTTTGATACTTGATTACATATCGCAACGCGCTGTTGTAATGTTAACCCATCTAATTCAGGAATATCCCGTGTCCACTTTTTATGCGTTCTTCTTGATTCATTTAACCTGTTCAACTCCTTTTGGATAGTAGACACTAAATTCATCATGAACGGGTCCATGCACTAAACTATATACAACATTGGATGCGTTAGACATTTCCACTATCGTACCATCCTTTTTCTTTACCCAAACCGCATCTCCTCTACTATCTGTATATGGTTCATACGGTTTTTGATACACCTCATCCTTTGACCAATAATAATCCAAGTTATATCCAGCCTTCTTTAACTGATGACGAAGTTTACGATTATTTGCTGGATTACTTTCTGAATACGCAAATAACTTACGGTCCGAAATGCGTAACGCAAAATCACGTACGATTGAGTCTTTATGTTCACATAATCTTGAGAAACCATAACTAAATGCATATTCATCTAACATGAAATATTGCTTTAAAGAAATCTTCTTCCCTGTTAAAACAGGCTTAAATAATGAAATGATAGCTGGATCACTAACACTCTTTAAATCTCTTAAACGCTTAAAGAGTAGATGTAGAATGGTTTCAAAACTACGTGCAACTGGGTGATAGTAAATCTGCCAATACATATGATAGCGGGCCATGATATAGTTCTCTACTGCGTATACACCACTTTCCTTGATTACCAAACGGTTACCATCAACGACACGTAATGTACGTAAGATTCTCTCTAAATCAAACTCACCATACTTCGTACCTGTAAAGTATGCATCACGTAATAGATAATCCATACGGTCCGCATCTAGTTGTGAACTGATCATCTGCACAAGTAGTAGATTCTTACTCTTATGACGGATGACATCCGCAACATCCTTCGCAAGACCCTTTGCACTGGATTCAATGATCTTTGTAATCTCTGTATTCTCTTCAATGATACGACAAGTAAATTCTTCATGTGATGTTCCAGTGACTGCCTCAAATGCATGGCTGTATGGGCCATGACCAATATCATGCAGTAAACCTGCCAGCATGATTGTTACCTTATCATATTCATTTAATGCACTGACAATATCTGGAACCTCTGTTACCATACGACGAACAATTTCGTACACTCCTAAGGAGTGAGAGAAACGAGTATGCTCTGCACAATGGTACACAACATAAGCACCACCTAGTTGACGAATACGACGTAAACGTTGAAACCAACTGCTATTAACAATATCCCAAATTACCTGCAGATCAATATGTACATATCCATGTACAGGGTCTCGTAATACTTTTACTTCAGAAGTTTTCGCAAACATAAACTAGTCCTCCTTTACAAGTAGTACAACAGCTTGTGCTTGTACACCTTCTGACTTTCCAACAAAACCTAAGCCTTCTCCACGTGTCGCCTTCACACTGACACTATCCAAAGGACACTTTAAAGCTCTTGCGATATTTTCTCGCATAGACTGAATATGTGGTGCCATCTTTGGCTTTTCAATCATGATGAGACTATCAACATTTCCAATCACATATCCACGCTCACGCATCATGACACCAACCTGCGTCAGAATCTTTATTGAATCAGCACCTTCCCACTTTGGATCGGTATCTGGAAACCATTTCCCCAGATCACCTAATGCAAGTGCACCAAGAATCGCTTCCGCTACCGCATGGCATAACGCATCCGCATCACTATGTCCTACAAGTCCTAGTTCTGAAGGAATCTCCACACCACCTAAGATGAGTTTTCTTCCTTCTGCTAGGCGATGAATATCTGTCGATTGTCCGATTCTCATGTAAAATCCTCCTTATAGTGAATTGTTTTTATTCCTAAAAAAATTATGTTCTATGATAATCATAAGATGTTGTGGAATGAAATAAAAGAAAAATCCAAGAAATAAGCACATTTGATGCGATATTTAGCGCTATCTAGCGGTTTTCTATCCATTCTTGAATAATCCAACTATAATAGAATTATGAAAATTCAGATTCCAGATTATATCCAAGTCCTCATCGACTTGTTAAATCAAAAATGGTTATAGTGCATATGTTGTTGGTGGTGCAATTCGCAATGCATTACTAGACTACCGATTCCCACGATTACGACCTAACAACAGACGCAACTCAGAAAAGATGTTGCAAGTATTCTCTAACTACCGTAGTATTTCAAACAGGTATTCAGCTACGTGCACGATTACTGGTACTGTTCTAATAAACAACCTGTTGAAATTACAACGTTCCGTAGTGAGAAATAGTCTACGAAGACTCATCGCCATCATCTGGAGTCTCATTCTCCTAAGAGTATCGAGGAGGATTGTAAACGTCGTGATTTTACAATCAACGCTCTTTGCTATAACAACAATGAAGGTTTGATAGATTTCTTTGGTGGCGTGGATGACTTGCAGCATAAAATTATTCGCTGCATTGGTAACCCTCACGAACGTATTGATGAAGATGCACTGCATGTATTCTACGCGCATTACGCTTTGCAGGAAGACTTTCATTTTACCATCGAAGAAAATACAGCAACCGCAATACACAAACAAAAAGATTTACTACACTATATCTCTGAAGAACGCATTCATAACGAGTGGATTGGCATTCTAGAAACAAATACCGCATCTTCTATCCTTACAGAATATAGTGATGTCATTCAGGTATTTATTCCTGAATTAAAACGACAGCGTTATCCAACAAAACGTTTAAAGCTTCAATCAAATCGATCTCTTTATTGGACGCAAATATTCGCATGGCAATGCTTCTCAAAGGATATTCCCTAACGACAGGAAATCTTAGAACGCTTGAAATATTCAGGCTGCAGAACAAACTATGATTCTTGGTTGTATCAAACATTCAACAAAGAGCCTTACATCCAAGGTAGAATTAAAACAGCTCTTATCTACCACTTAATATTCCGTTTCGATATCTATCATTCATATCGCTATGCGATTGATACAGATTATCCCAAAAGATACCATGCTTGCATATTATCATGAAATACCAAGATGCTAGCGAACCCTCACTTACTAAAGCATCTTGCAATAGACGTAACACCATCAAAGGGACTTGGTTATCAGGGAAAAGAAATCGCAGTATATTACATGCATGTTTGGATGAAAGTTATTCATCACGAAAAATAACGATGATAAAAATTCTGATAGAACATGATAAACGCACTATTAGTGCGTTTTTCTTTTAAAATGTTTTTGATATGCAATACGTTTATCACCCATTGTCTCAGGTAGATTGTTCCCGCATGCATGGTAGACCAAGTTTTAATACTGTACGCATCGGAAGATTGTCATGGGTGTATCAATACGAATATCCTGTAGTTGATGTTCCATCGCTATTTTTTCCGCAAACTCCATCATATAACGAGCAGCACCCTTACCCTTGTAGTCTTTACGTACCGCAATGCGATGTACAACGACATAAGGATGATTATTCAACCATTGACCACCTTCAATATAGTCATAGCTTGGCTCATGTTCTGCGATGATATATGCAGTACCAACAATACATTTTCCATCCACAAGTACGTAACTATTTTCTGCTTGTATATCCCGGGAAATAATCACTTCATTTGGATATCCATCCTGCCATTGAGGGATCCCATTATCACGCATACTTGCTTGCGCATCATGAATCACCTCTAAGATTTGATGGATATCTTCGATTTTACTCTTGCGAATTTCCATACTGCTTGATAACTGCTTCCAACTTTCCACTTACATCTGCACCCACAAGATCAATTCCATCTGCGTAGTAATATCTTACATCCTCAATCTTCCAAAACTCTTTGCATAATGTTTGTAGATAGGAGGTTGCACAATCATTTTCAGCACATTTCACCAGCAGTTAAAATCAACACGAGTTCTTCTGCTTAGCAAAAGACTGTAATACTCCCTGCTTCATTTTAAATCAAAAGGTGATACCTTGCGTACATACCAGTTCTAAATATGCATGTAATATAGCAGGTAGTCCAAAATTCCAAAATGGAGCCGCGATCACAATCTCATCCGCCTTGGCAAATTGCTTGGCATAACGATACATTTCATCTTGAAAATCATGGTTGCTAGAATCCTTACAATACTGCTCTAAAAGAAGCTTTCTGGAGTGGTCTTATTCTTCTCTCACCAAGATTTACGATTTCTACAGTATCTGTAAGAGTTGATAAATACTTCTGTGCCAAGTCATTTGTTCTTGAATTCTTACGGAATGCGGCATTCACAAATAATACAGTCATACTTTCTTCCTTTCCCTCATGACAAAAGAAAGCAGGTCACCCTGCTCTTTATAGCTCTGAATTGTTCGATGTCCAATACAAAGATTGTCGCTCCACCGATTTGTACTTCAACCGGGAAGGACGCATATCTACCAACGTCATATGATGCTGTTGATGGAACAATTTCTGTACGACGCTTCGCTTCTTCGCCGATAACTGCGATACATTTATCTACAAGCTCATCTTCCGTACCAACGATAATAGTTGTATTTCCAGCACGTAGAAATCCACCAGTCGTTGCTAAACGTGTCATATAGAAATTATTCTTTGTAAGTGCAGCAGAAACTGCAGACGCATCATCATTGGATACAATTGCTAAGAATCAGTTTCATAAGAGCCTCCTATTGTTACTCCTATTTTATCATGATTCACTGTGAAAATGAGATGAATTATACATTGAATCGGAAGAAGACTACATCTCCATCCTTCATCAAGTACTCCTTACCCTCTAAGCGCATCTTACCATGTTCCTTAACAGATTGTTCTGTACGATATTCCATCAAGTCTTCATAGCTATAGATTTCGCACGGATAAATCCCTTTTCAAAGTCTGTATGGATAACACCTGCACACTGAGGAGCTTTCATGCTACCTTCATGGAAAGTCCATGCACGGCACTCAGGTTCACCAACTGTGAAGAATGTTCTTAGACCCTAACAAGTGATATGCTGCACGAATAATCTTATCCAAACCAGATTGTGCAGTTCCTAAATCCTGCATGAATGCAATCTTCTCTTCTTTATCAAGACTGGAAAGTTCTTCTTCCATCTTTGCACAGATAGCGATACATTCACTACCTTCATTTTCCGCAAATGCCTTTACCTTTTGGTAGTACGCATTACTTTCAGGATCACCGATTTCTTCATCGCTCATATTCGCAACATAGATAACTGGCTTTGATGTTAATAAACCATAGTTCTTTAACATATCACGGTCAGAATCTTCTAAGTCACCTAAACGTACAGGTGTTCCCTGCCTCTAATAACTTTTTCAAACTTCTGTAGGGATGTATATTCAGCTACAGCATCCTTATCCTTGGATGTCTGTGCCTTCTTAGCCACCTTACCAATACGATTCTGGACTGTATCCAAATCACTTAAGCATAGTTCTAAGTTAATTTCTTCAATATCACGAATTGGGTCAACAGAACCTTCTACGTGTTCAATATTACTATCATCAAAACATCTTACAACGTGAACGATTGCATCTGTCTCACGAATATTTGCTAAGAATTGGTTTCCTAAACCTTCACCCTTTGATGCACCTTTTACAAGACCTGCAATATCTGTAAATTCGAATGTTGTGTAGATTGTCTTCTTTGGATGGAAGATTTCTACGAAATCATCCATTCTCTTATCTGGAACTTCTACCACGCCAACGTTAGGATTGATGGTTGCGAATGGATAGTTCTCCGCTAAGACCTGACTGTTTGTAATTGCATTAAACAAAGTTGATTTACCTACGTTTGGTAAGCCAACGATACCTGCTGTTAATGACATATATGATTCCTCTTTTCTTTCCTCTTATTCCTGTGGTGCTTTCTCAATAATCTTCTTTAACTTACGTTCAAATTCATGTCTTGGAAACATTACAACTGCACCACAACCCAAACATTTGATTTTAATATCCGCACCCATACGAATAACTTTCCAATATTTGGACTTCTTTGCATGGGTGTTCCTTTCTTTCATTTTCAACTGTATCATTTAGATTAAAAATCACTAATCATAGTCCCTGCCTCTTTTCATATGCAGTGATTGTATTTTGCAATAACACATATTGTCATTGGACCAACACCCTTTTGGTACAGGTGTAATCGCACCTGCCTTAGGAGCTACCGATTCAAAATCTACATCACCGCACAAATGCCCATCAACACTGTGACACCCAACATCAATTACATACGCACCTCTTTGACATATTGAGCATCAATAATCTTTTGGCTTACCTACGCGACAATTAAGATATCTGCTAAGTTTGATGAAGTTCTTTCAAGCTTTCGCAGTATGAGAATGGCAGATCAGACGAGTCGCATTCGCATTCTGTAATAAACGAGCTACTGGTGTTCCTACCAATTTAGAGCGTCCAATAACCACCGCATGCTTACCTTTAGGATTACATCCCATACGCTTGATAGCTCCATGATACCGAGGTGGTGTACAAGGCACAAAGGATGGATTGATTCATAAAGAATCTTCCAAAAGTTCATTGGATGAAGCCATCCACATCCTTTTTCAGGATCAACACACGCAATGCTCTGTCTTCATTAAAAGCCTTCTGGTAATGGCAACTGAATGAGAATGCCATCGACGGTATCATCCTTAGAACAATCACTAATCACCTTTTTCCTAATTCTTCTTGTGTAATACTTGCGGATAAACGAGTGTATTGGTTTGAATTCCTACCGCTGCACGCCTTCTCTTTTCCACGTACATAAGACTCAGATGCTGGATTATCCCTACGAGAATAACCGCAAGACATGGAGTTCTCATCCCTGCAGATACCCAAGCCTCAACCTTCGTAGCCGCATATTTTCTTTTTAGTTCGGCAGATAATTCACTACCGTAAATTATTTGTGTCATTTTTAAATCCTCCGAATCTAGACATATTGTGATTGGCCATCATTGAGCAGTTCAACTTTTCATCTCTGCCGCAAAGATACCCTCTTCGACTTGTGAGACCATAGCGTCTTACTGCTCGTTGAAGTATAGATACATCGCTTTTGGCATATTCAGGCTACCAGCCCCATCAAAACTCGGCGATTCCCTTTTTGCAGTTTGCGAATAACGTAAACTGTGAAATTGATAAAATCGCACCTCCAACTTGTTGTAATGCCAGATTCATCTTCCATTTTCATCATCGAAAAATACGCATTTTGGGCAATCTTATCTGCCATTTTTCTACAACTGCTTCAGTGTCATCATCTTTGATTCCAACTAACAATAGGAAACCTTGTTCAATTTTCCCGATTTACGACTCCATCGATGGTAACACTCGCATGTTTTTACTCTTTGAATTACTGTTTCTCATATCGATAGAAATTATATCAGATATTGCAATAATGTTGCCCTTATATCACAAAAGAGCATACATTTTCTCGTATATGCTCCTATAAAGAATCAAAAATTTACTCTCTCTTATATAGCTTCAGTCGAATTTTAGAAACTACTGTTTTAGTCTTTTTCCATTACATAATTCATATACCTCATCCGCAAAAAGGAATATATTCTCTATCATGTAACAGCTAATGATTGTCTTCCATCTTTTTCGATAGTTCTTTGAAATACGATAAAATCATCTGCGTATTTTCTCATCAGTCTACATTAGATGTAATTTCATCCAATAAATATGCTCTCATACGTTTCTTAATAACGCTCTTAGCAATACACAAAGCGTTGCTTTTGTCCAGTGAGACATAATCTTTTCCGCTTCATAAATATCAGTATCTCAAAAGCATCATCCAGAGATGAAACATATTCTTTCATATTCACGGTTTCTAATACTTCCCAAATCATTTCATCTGTAATTGCATCGCTACTAACTGTTAAATTACTGCGAATACTACCTGGGAATAAAGAGATGGTGATTGCGATAAATAAGCCACTTTATCTCTTAGATCATGACTATCAATATCTCTCAATGATATATCATCAACCATGATTTCTCCTTCGTACTCCGTATAGAAATTTTTCTATCAGTTTTCAGAATTGTACCTTTTCCGACACCACTTTCACCAATATAAACAGTCCATTTATGGCCTGTAATTCTAGTGTCAGATCTTTTTAGAGATGGGTGTATTTGTATATTGAAAATTTTACATTTTTCGAAAATCTGATTGTTTGTTCAATACAAATGGATGCCTGTCTGTAGAAATATCAGAACTCTAATTCAAATAACTCTCTTGTCTTTGTAAATTCACCTTCAAACTTTCCTTTTTCAATTTCTGTTGGAGAATATTGTGTCAAATAGAATATAGCAACTCCACAATAGCTAACTACAGAAATAATTGTTCCAACTGTAAGTTTTTGTTGTATACATCATCAATAATGCAACGATGCGAATGATAGTCCAGTAAATAGAGAGGTCATAAAACCATTGATCCATACACCTGCTAGAGATTCCATCGAGCTACACTTCCCAAACAGAAACAATTCCATCATTATTCTCTTTTATCTTATTGATATAGAATGTCTCAAGATTGTTACTCCTTGATATAATCGATATTCTTGACATGTCTGCTTTTTAACTGATTGTTCTTTGCATTCTTTTCAAGAACGTATTTACTAAATCTCTCTAACTTTGTAAATGAATATATCTCACCGGAATAATACTAAGCTGGGTAAGAATAAATATCTGGAATATCCCTATCACAGGATGATAAGAACACAAAATTATAACAGATAATGATTGAAGTAGAATTGCACTATAGTAACTAGGGAATATCTTTGATATAGAACAACAATAAGTTAGAGATTCTCTACCCGATTCCGTCAGTAACTCAATAGAATTGTATGTATCACGAGTGGTTGACGAATGATCTTTTCCATCAGCTGAATTGTATACTCGTTCCTTTATTTCTTGCAAATACAATCGTGAAAGTAATTAAAAATAGATTTTTACACATATATGCAATAGTGGTATTGACACAAAAATAAGGATGCTCAAAATAATTGTATGCATGTGCTGGAGATAACTGTATCAATGATATATTGCATTAATCTTGGAGATATTAGGCTAATGATTTCTGATAAAATACAAAAACCAAAATGCAATTACTGCAGTATTTCAAATGTGGATTTTTATTATACTGTTCTAGCTGTGACATATCTACCCTCTTATTATTTTAAATCGTCTATTATTATTATATTTTTGTCAAACGATAATGCAATCTAATGTCACATCGTACTTCTTTCGTACGATGTTATTCAAGATATGAATTAATAGCTGCATTCACGATAGATAATAGAATACTTGCGATAATCGCTGTATGGAATCCCATCATATATGAACCATGTGCGAAACTAAACGCAATTGATAATACCGCAGCGTTAATAATGAGTGAGAATAAACCAAAGCTGAAGAATGTCACTGGTAAGAATACCAACTTCATCAATGGCTTTAGTGTTGCATTTAAGATTACAAGAATAAATGCTAAGAAGAACAATGTATTTGCACTTCCAATGTACATGGTTCTCATCACACGATCAATCAACCAAAGTGAAGCCACATTTACTAAAACTGATGTAATAAATTTCTTCATTTCTTGCTCCTTTTCGTTTGCCAATATAGCACGCCTAATGCGATTACAAGTACCAGGATAATCACCGATACGATATCTAATATACGCAAAAGATAACCTCCTTTACTACAAGATTATTTTACCATATTTGCAAATATAGGAATACTTATTATTCCTTGATACGTAAAAGACGAACAGCGTTAATAACACACAACATTGCAACACCTGTATCCGCGAAGATTGCCATCCACATATTTGCAATACCAACTGCTCCTAATACTAGCGCGAATACTTTAATCGCTATTGCAAGTATGATGTTTTGATTTGCGATACGAATAATTCTCTTGGCCTGTTGAATGGTTATATCAATCTTATTTAGATTATCATCTGTGATGATAACATCTGCTGCTTCAATTGCCGCATCACTGCCCAGTGAGCCCATCGCAAAGCCAATATCAGCTGTACGCATAACTGGAACGTCATTGACACCATCACCCACAAATGCCACAACACCATTCTGCTTAACAGTATTCACGACATGTTATCTTATCTTCTGGTAAACATCCACCATAGATCAGAATGATGCCTAGATTCGCTCACCTACTTCTTGACGAAATCTCTTCTGCATCCAGATACCATCATGCAAGCATGACTCTTTAAGTTTGTATTAGCTAGCTGTCATCTATTTTTGATTGTATCCTTTCAATAGAAATACAGCCTATGAATATACCATCTTCCGCTACATATACATAGGTTCCGTGGTTCTGTATACTGTTTTCAAATTTACACCATTTTCTTCCATCATCTTATAATTACCAACAGAACTGATGGTTTTCTAGAGTAATCTGAAAATGCCTCTGCCTGCACTTTCTTGCGCATATCAGAAATCTTTGTGTTTGATCAACTTCATCTTGATATCATATTTGAATCGCTTTTTAGCGATTAGATGATTCGAATAACTTTCCGCATACGCTGCAAGTTTTATCAGCTTTGCGTCATCTAGCTATCTAATAACGACTTACCGCAAACTGTCCCTGTTGTTAGAGTGCCTGTTTTTATCGAAAACAATTGTGCGAATCTTCGCAATTTTTCAACATAATTGCTCCCTTTCAACATGATGCCATGCATGGATAAATCCACCAATCACCGTAAAAGAAAGGTGGTATTGAGATCACTAGTGCACATGGGACAAGAGATGACTAGAATGTCACATGCACGATAAATACCCTCATTGACATCACCAGTCACTAAACTTACTACGATTGCCACTAGTACTCACTAAATACCAACGACTGTTGGTGTAATAATAGTGAAAACTTTTGTAATAAACTTTTTCTTGTTTCGACTTTTGTTTCAGTTATTTTTCTTCAATAATATTTGAGAATTCTAGATACGGTTGATTGTGCAAATTCTTTTGTTTGTACGAATCTGACAGTACACCGCTTGTATTCACAGCACCTGAAATGACTTCGTCATTCACATCCACATCACGAAGATTTGATTCCCCTGTTAAAGAAGCTGTATCTAGCGAAGAACTACCCACCACAATCACACCATCTAAAGGAATGCGTTCTCCTGGTTTTACTTGGATGATTTCCACCAATCTGCACTTCCGTTGGATCAACTTTGATAAACTCTGTTCCACTTTGTACATACGCATAATCTGGACGTATATCCATTAAAGTCGCAATTGACTTACGAGAATGATCCACTGCCAAATCTTGGAAGAATTCTCCAATTTGGTAGAACAACATAACACCTGTTGCTTCTTTCCAATCATTCAGATATAACGCCACCAAATGTTGCAATCGTCATTAAGAAATGCTCATCTAAAACAGATTTCCCTCGTTTCAGATTATTGAACGCTTTTATAAATTACATCATAACCAAGAATGATATACATTAGTGTTGAAATATTACTTGCAATACCTGTTAGAGCGAATGATATGCCGAACTAAGATGTACCTATCACCAAGCGAGCAATCATAACTTGTATACTCATGATCTTTCTTTTCGTTTCAACTTTTGTTCTGCATAATAACGTGAGAAATTCAACTTCTGGCTCTTGCGTCAGCAATCATCTCGCGTAGCTCATTTTCAATGCGTGTATACTCACTTGTCGCAAAACTGTACACGTAGTATCGCATGCATGAAATCGGCTTCCGCATGCTCTACCCCTTCAATTTCCATTGCTTTTTCCGCAATCTCATTTGCACAATCTGCACAATCAATGTTCTTAATATTAAATTTAAAGAGATGTGTTTGGTTCTTCGTGTAGAGCTGTAATCACTGCATCAGGTTCATCATCATGAATAATGTCAAAAACCTTCTGCTCAATCACTGAATGATTTTCTTCATCACATGTAAAGTATAATTTTTGCTGCATAAAATGGATGTCAGCACTTACTACACCCTCTATTTTTCTGATTTCCTCTGCTAGTTCTGCAGCACAATCTGCACAATCAATCCCAATCACACGATATTTATATTCCATCTTAACACCTCACACATAACATTTGAACAACTGTTCAACTATTATAATATTACCTTTGATATTTTGTCAATCTATATGAGGAATGGTATAATTTCATCGTTTTGGAGGTATACCCCAATGATTAAAGCAAACTATCATACGCATACAGCTCGTTGTGGTCATGCAATCGGTACAGATGAAGAGTATGTTCAAGCAGCAATTCAAGCAGGTCTAACAACCCTTGGTTTCAGTGACCATGCCGCATATCCTACACCATGTCCTGGATTACGCATGAACATTGAACAAATTCCTGATTATTATCAATCTATTCGTTCTTTACAGGAAAAATACGCATCACAGATCGATATTCATCTAGGTATGGAAGTAGAGTACTATCCAAGCCAATGGGATACCATTCGTGAATATCGAAAAACACTAGATTATATTATTTTAGGACAACACAATCTAACCATTGATAAAGATAGCGTCTATGAATTTGATAACAAAGACCAAGTTGAACGCTACGTAAAATGCTTAGAGGAAGCTTGCCAACATTATATGTGTGATTATATTGCTCATCCGGATGTATTTCTCTGGAAATATCCTAGAATTGACGAGAGTGTACTAAACGCTGCAGAAAAGATTGCAGATATATCACGCTACTATGACATTCCACTTGAGCTAAACTGTGGTACTGGTGTACGCATAGAGAAAGAATATCTTGATGGAGAACGTTATGCCTATCCAACAAGAGAATTCTTTGAAATTTTTGCTAAAAAGAAATGTCCCTATTATCATTGGTCTTGATATCCACAATCCACAACATTTCCTAACAGAAGAAAATCTAAAACGTGCTTTGTCTGTTGTGGAAGGTCTACCATAAACTTTCTAACAGACTACGACTTAGTCTCCAAAGCAAAAGAACGTAAAAAACTATTCTGGTAATACCTAAAAAGCCTAACTGAATTTCCATCAGCTAGGCTTTTATCATAATTAGTAATTGCTAGTACCCTAAATCCACTCTTTAAGTAAGTCAAAAAGCAGTTGTAAGCACCAATATTAGGAATCTTCTCACTTAATCAAATATATATGAGAAAAATCTTCTTGACTTTATGAAAATCACTATTTTCATTTACAGAACTAATGCATTATGCTCATCAAAGATGGTATGACAACTACTAACAGTACTGTGCTTAAAGTTACAATGTTGGTTGCGTACTCAACATCTCCATTTCCTTGGTGCACAAGGATTGGCATTACAGCAAGCGATGAAACTGCCGATTGCAACATGAATGTCTGTGCTTCTAGATTTGGTAGATTTGTACCAATTGTCTTTAAAACCATCACCATTAATAAAGGTGCTATTAGAAAACGACCACACAGAGCAAACACAGAATCTTTATCTAACTTCACACTTGCTAGTCCAGCTTTTGCTAGTACAATGCCGATATAAATAAGTGAAAGTGGTGTCACAATATTCCCAACATAAGTTAATGTTTTTATCATTGACTGTGGTACTGGGATCTTAACAATTAGAAATACAATTGCCACAAGGAATCCAATAAGAGGTGGTGGTAATAATTTTTTCCAGTCAAACGATACTGCTGTTTTTGTTTGAACAAGACTATCCGTTGTCATCAAATAGATACCTAATGTCCAAGAAGATATTGTATTTATGATGTAATAAACGAGAAAGTATTCTGTTGCTTTATCTCCAAACAATGCAATGTTTAAAGGCAACCCAATGAAAATAGTATTTGCATTGACAAAAGTATTGATAAACGTTCCTCGTCTACCAGGTTTAATTTTTAAAATCTTAACAAGTATATAGGCTACAACATATCCTAAGATTGTTGCTAGACCCACATATACTAACCCACTTGAAAGTTTAATCAGGCGATCTACCGTAAGATATTCCATTACCGATACAAATATAGATGCTGGTAAAGCAATATTCATAATTAACTTTGAGATGTTATCACCAAAACTAACATCAAACCATTTTCTTATCTGTAGGACATATCCTAACAGAATTAAAATAATGACAGGCAAAATACTCTCTAAAGATTGTAGGAAGACCATCAAAATCACCTAGTATTTTGGATACCACTTTAAATCACGTACTGCCTTTGCCATATCTGTTTCTTTCGCACGTGCAAGACCTTGTTCCTGCGCTTTTTTAGCAACAGCTTCTGCAACCTTAATGGAAACATCTGCGACATACTTGAATGGTGGTAGTACAGGTGCACCTGGTTGAGACTGATCAATGATACCACTTAGGGAGTGTGCAGCAGCTCCAATCATTTCATCTGTTAAAAGACTAGCTTCCGATGCAAGCATACCAAGTCCAAGACCTGGATAAATTAATGCATTATTTGCCTGACCGATTACATAGTCAACTCCCTTATAGGAAACTGTATCTGCAGGGATACCTGTTGCGACAAATGCTTTACCATCAGACCATGTGATAAGATCTTTAGCACTCGCTTCAGCTAAAACAGTTGGATTTGATAATGGGAAAATCATTGGGCGCTCTGTAATCTTGCACATTTCCTCAACAATTTCCTTTGTAAATGTATTTGGTTTTGTTGAAGTGCCTACTAAGATTGTTGGTTTAACAGTCTTAACAACTTCTAATAAATCCGTTAACTTATCCGCATTAGGATAGTCAGAACGCTTCTTAGCAAATGGTCTTTGTTGAGGTGTTAAATCATCCATATCATCAAAGAGTAGTCCTTGTTTATCAACCATAAAGAAACGCTTATATGCTTCTTCCTCAGGAACACCTTCTGTAACCATTTCACGTAGTACACGAGATGCGATACCAGCACCAGCAGTACCTCCTCCAAAGCATAGATAAACCTGATCAGCTAACTTACCGCCAGTAATTGCTAGTGAGCCAAAGATACCACCAAGAGTTACGATGCCTGTTCCTTGAATGTCATCATTGAATGTTGGAATTTGCTTACGATATTTTTCAAGAATGTTTGCAGCATTAGAACGACCGAAATCTTCCCAGTGTAAATATAGTTTAGGGAATAGACGTTCAGCAGTCTGTACAAACTGATCAATAAAATCATAATAACGATCTCCACGTACACGTTCATGACGGTTGCCGAGATAGTTAGGATTTTCAAGTAATTCTTTACGGTTTGTACCTGCATCGATAACAAGAGGTAATACCATAGATGGTCAATTCCAGCAGCTGCTGTATATACCATTAACTTACCAACAGAAATATCCACACCGTTTGTGCCCCAGTCACCGATACCTAAGATACCCTCTGCATCCGTAACGACAATTAAACGAATTTCACGATCACCAGCCGCATTTTTTAAAGTAGCTTCAATATTTTCTGGATGATTAATATCTAAGTATGCAGCGTATTGTGGATCAATAAATAGATCACTGTAATTTTCAATTGTATCTGCAATCGTTGGATCGTAAACGATAGGATTAAATTCTGCTAGATGTTGAGAGAACATATAGTAGAAAAGTGTACGGTTCGTATTAAAGATTTGCATCAAAAACAAACGCTTTTCTAAATCACTTACCTTTGTCTGCATCTGTGCATAAGTCTGTCGTGCTTGTTCTTCAATTGTTTGGACGTATGGTGGTAACATACCCACTAGTCCTAATTTTTCACGTTCTTCTAATGTAAAAGCAGTTCCTTTGTTTAAAAATGGATTATTTAAAATATCATGTGCACTCATATGTACACCTCCTTCTATAATTAAATTCATTTTAACATATGTATTGAATATCATACTTTAGTATTATTAATTAGGGTATATACATTTTCATAAATTTAAAGTATGCTTGGAACATGAGTACTTTACATATCTTACAAACTATATCGCCCGAAAAATACGACATTATCGGCAAATACGAGGACTTAGCCAAGAGATGCTATCCGAAAAAGCTGGTTTGGGATTAAAGTACATCAATCAGATTGAGAATAAGAAACAAAATCTCAACGTTCAAACACTTGATTATTAAAGCTCTGGATTTGACGGTCGAAGAGTTTTTCAATTTTAACAGTTTAGAGGGAGACTTAAATTCAAACAATTCCCTTAATCTGAAACGATTGACGATGAAGCTGAAACAGCTTCCAAAACAACAACAAGCTACTTTTATCCGTATTTTTGAAGATATCATCGACAACCTTGACTAAGCTATGTATGTGCCATACTTTCTTGCGTAGAGCACACCTACTATAGCTAAGTATTTTGTTATAGTCAAACACCTTAGTTATGATAAGATTTATTCATAACGAAAGAAGAAAAGCAGATGAATATATCGTGATTTTAAACTATTTTTATCAACTATCACAATTAAAATCATTTACGCAGGTTGCTAAACAATATCATGTTAGTCAACCTACGATTTCTTATGCTATCAAAGCGAATTGAAGAATATTACCAATGTAGTCTTATTGAAAAAAATAGTATAAAACCGTGTTGTTAAATTGACAAAACAGGGTGAAATACTAGCGTCTCATTGTAAGCAATTATTAAATGAATTTTCATTAACACATCACGATATTGCTCGTTCCCTTGAATCTAAATGTGCAGTCGGTTTTCCGCCAATTGTCATCAACTATTTAACTGCAAAATATCATGATTGTAGTGACTTTTTCATTCTTCATGATATTTATCCAATTCGTGGTGGTTCGATTACACTTTTGGGATGAGTTACTAAGTGGTAAATTAGATTTTTCATTACTTAGTAGTATCGATCATTTTACAACACAAAGATTTAATTATTAAAGAATTATTCCATGAAGAACTCTTTGTTCTCGTCGTCAAAAAGTAACCCTTTATCTAGCAAATTAGAACTGTCTTTTCGAAGATATACTTCCAGCAGCCTCTTCATCTTACTGGACGAACATAATGTGCACCTAAAAGGCTTTTGATTTACTTAATGAAAGATATGATTATCAAGCAAATATCTATTTTAAATCAGATGACATCAACCTTATCAAGCAAATGGTTTCTACACAACCTAGGAATCTCATCTTCTAACAGAGATGTCGACTGATGATTCAGATACTTCATTAATCAAAATTCCTTTCGTTAAGAAGGATAAGTTAAATTTTTATATTAGTTATACCTGAAAGTAAATCAATTGCATCCATCCGTGATACAAACTAATGCATTTCTTAGATAAATTAACAGACAAAAAAGGATATGAATGTTAAATTTCATATCCTTTCATTTTATTCTAACTCAAACGCACCTGTATATAGCTGGTAGTACTGATCCCTTTTTGCGCAAGTAATTCTTCATGCATTACCACGTTCAATAATACGTCCATGGTCTAATACAATAATTACATTTGCATTCTTAACAGTAGATAAACGGTGTGCAATCACAAATACAGTACGACCATTCATCAAACGATCCATACCAGTTTGTACAATCTGCTCTGTACGTGTATCGATAGAAAAGTAGCCTCATCCATAATCATAACTGGTGGGATCTGCAACTGCTGCTCTAGCAATTGCCAATAACTGGCATTGACCTTGTGATAGATTTGAGCCATCACCATTCAACATTGTTTGATAGCCTTGTGGTAAATGGCGAATAAAGCCATCTGCACCCGCAAGTTTTGCAGCTGCGATACATTCTCATCTGATGCACTTAAGCGTCCATAGCGGATGTTATCCATAACAGTACCTGTAAACAATACAGTATCCTGCAGCACAATTCCTAAAGACTTACGTAAGGAAGACTTCTTAATCTTATTGATATTAATACCGTCATAACGAATCTTTCCATCCGCGATATCATAGAAACGGTTAATCAGATTTGTGATTGTTGTCTTACCAGCACCCGTCGCACCGACAAAGGCAATCTTTTGACCAGGTTTGCCAAATAGTGTTACATCATGCAAAATCATCTTATCTGGATTATACTGCAAAGTCTACACTTGCGAAACGAACATCACCCGCAACCTTTGTGTATGTCACTGTGCCATCTTCATGTGGATACTTCCAAGCCCAAATTTCAGTCTGTTCATTTGTTTCTTTTAGTTCGCCATCTTTTTCTGTTGCGTTAACAAGTGTAACAATTCCATCATCTACTTCAGGCTCTTGATCAAGGAGTTCAAATACACGCTCCGCACCTGCTAAGCCCATTACTATTGAGTTAATCTGTGGAGAAATCTGCTGAATCATACCGCAAACTGGCGTGACATTCCTAAGAATGGAACAATCACTGCAATCGAAAAAAGGCAATCCTGAAATGGAGATAGTTTGGAAGTTTCTCTGAATAAAGATACCCACCCTGCCACTGCTACAAATACATAAATTAAATAGTTTACGTTGTTTAAGCACTGGCATCAAGATATTGGAATAACGGTTAGCGTGTATTAGAAGCCTCAAATATAGCTCATCATGTTTGCTCGATTGAAACGCTTTCTCGCTTCATGCTTGATGGTTGAAGACTTTAATTACCTTTTGTCCATTCACCATCTCTTCAATACACCTTCCGTCTTACCAGTTGCCTTTTTGTTGTAGGATGAAGTACTTCGCAGAAAGACCACCAAGCTTTACGTGTAATTTCAATGAAATTGCAGCACCAGATTAAGATGACTACTGCCATAGAATACATAATAGAACATAATCGCGATAATTGTGATAATTGTCACCGCAGAAATCAAAAGCTGTGGGAAACTCTGAGAAATCATCTGTCGCATAGCATCGATATCATTTGTATAGTGAGACATGATATCACCATGTGGATGTGTATCGAAATAACGAATAGGCAACTTCTGCATATGCGTAAATACTTTCTTTACGTATCTTGTGCGAACGCTCTGTAAAGAACGCCATTAACTGTGTATATACAATGCAATACATTAGCGCGATAAGATACATCGCTGCTAGTGTTGTAACAAGTTTTACAATAAATGGTTTTGTGACCTCCCAAGTCCATCCCTGCTCCCAAGCTTGTTGTAATACAGCAATAACGTTCTGTTGGAAAATGGAAGGTAGCGCACCCAAGATAGCATTGATAATAATTAATACCACAATCAGTGGGAATAGAATTGGGTAGTAGGATACTACCATCTTCATAATTCTCTTGAAGGATTTTTTGCGATTCGTTTGTTTCTGATCCATATTAACGAACACCTCCTTCTTCCACAATCTCCTCAGTGCCTTGTTTATTCTGAGATAGATAAACTTCACGGTAGATTTGATTTGTCTTTAGTAGCTCTTCACTTGTACCAATCGCATCAATCTTACCACCATCTAAGACGATGATACGGTCTGCGTCTTCTACAGATGAAGTTCTTTGAGCAATGATAATCTTTGTTGTTTCTGGGATATATTCTTTCATTGCCTTACGGATGATTGCATCTGTCTTTGTATCTACGGCAGAGGTTGAATCATCCATAATTAAAATCTTAGGTTGTTTTAGGAGTGCTCTTGCGATACAGAGTCTTTGTTTCTGACCACCAGAAACGTTTGTACCACCTTGTTCAATCCAGGTATCATAGCCATCTGGAAGCTGTTCAATAAACTCATCTGCACAAGCTAAATGACATACATGCTTCACTTCTTCTAATGTTGCGTCCTTATTACCCCAACGGATATTGTCCGCAATCGTACCTGAGAATAACACATTCTTCTGTAACACCATCGCAACAGAATCACGTAATGTCACAAGGTCATAGTCTCTAACATCTTCTTTACCAACACGCACTGTACCTTCAGTAACATCGTATAGACGTGGAATCAACTGCACCAGAGAAGACTTCGCAGAACCAGTTCCACCGATGATACCAATTGTTTCACCAGATTGGATATGAATATCAATATCTTCTAGGACAGGACGCTCAGCAGTAGGAGAATACTTAAATCTCACGTGGTCAAAGTCAATCGAACCATCCTTCACTTCTGTAATAGCATTTTCCTTTGATGTAATTGAGCTCTTCTCATTTAATACTTCAACGATACGCTTGCAGGACTCTTCAGAGAAAGTAATCATTACAAATACCATCGATAACATCATCAAGGAAACCATGATTTGGAATCCATAAGTCATCAAGGTAGATAACTGTCCTACATCTAAGCTTGTTGCATTTGTTTTGATAATCATTTCAGAACCAAACATCAATACAAATAACATAACCGCATAAATACTTATCTGCATTAATGGATTATTCAATGCGATAATCTGCTCTGCACGTGTAAACATTTTGCGAATATCATTTGATGTTTCATCAAATTTATTAATTTCATAGTCTTCGCGCACAAAGGATTTCACAACACGAATACCCTTTACATTTTCTTCTACGATACGTGTAATCTTATCAAACAGAGGAAAACCCTTTTTAAAGATTGGCATAACTGTTTTGACAATCAGATATAATCCAATTCCTAAGAATGGAATAATAATCAAAAAGATAACTGCCATTGTTCCACCCATAATATATGCCATTGTAAAGGAGAATATTAAATTGAGTGGAGCACGTACAGCAGTACGGATAATCACCATAAATGCCATCTGTACATTTTGAATATCCGTCGTTAATCGAGTGACAAGTGATGCAGATGAGAACTTATCAATATTTGAAAATGAAAATTTCTGGATATTAGTGAAGATATCATAACGTAAGTTACGTGCAAATCCTGTACTGGCCTCTGCACAATAGATACCTGCTAGATATCCACACAATAGCGAAAGTAGTGATAAAACAACTAACTTCCATGCATATCCTAAAATCACTGATAAATCACAACCTGCTTTAATATCATTGATCAGTAATGAAATTAAAAATGGAATTAACGCCTCAATGATTACTTCACCAATGACAAAGGTCGGTGTCAGTATTGTTGCCAGTTTAAACTCACGAATACTTTTCAATAACTGCTTAACCATTTATACCTCCTTCAATTTACTTGAATAGTCTACACTAATTTTTAAAAAATTATAAAGGAAAGATATTCTATCTTTCCCTATTAATTTACTTTTGTAAAACTCTCTTCTAATGTAAGCCCCTGAATCATAGACTTTCTTTAGCTTCTTCAACCCGATATATCTAAAACTCCACGGATTATACGCAATACCTGTAATCGCTTCTTTTCCACGAGGGAAACGGAAGATATACCCGTATTCGTAACTATGTTTTAATAACCACTGATATGCAGCTGTTGATTCAAATGAAATATCAATATCACGGTCACGATTATCATCAGATAAATCAACTGCCAAACCAAGTTGATGTTCATAAGCACCAGGAATCGCATCATATCGATCGGTTAAAGCTTTCACCATCAGTATGCCACATAAGTATATACATAGTTCTACTGTTGCTGCATACGAACGATAGCCACTTACTAGGTATAAATTGATATTATCCTCATGCAGCTGCCCTCAAACATGTTTGTTAATGCAGTTGCAGCTTCACTACGTAAGTATTGTGTTCCATTGAATTAACATTGACTATAGTCAAGTCAGCTGAATATATCAGAATCAATCGGATGATTCTTATTTGTAATCTTCTGAATAGAAGATACAGTCATCGTATCGATTGTTGATTCAGGAGTTGAGCTCAGGAGTTGAGTAGGTGGATGTAGGACTAGGGCTTTGGCGTAGTTTCTGCTGAACTATTCTGACTCGACTGAATAACGGATAAACAATCTTGGCAATCTTTTTCAGATAAAGTACGTAGTGTAAGGAACATTAACTTAAATAATAAAGATAAATAAGACACCAAACAAAATTGAAAAAGACCAATCAGTATGCGGATTCGTAATTGATATTTATCTGTGCTTTTCATGGATAATATTATAACATCTAAAACCCATAAAAAGTATA